>Ga0209720_1000304_pt1 | contig 53378 bp, 47 predicted proteins | sample AD_JPNMR3_MetaG_FD_184426 | JGI IMG/M metagenome (GOLD analysis project Ga0209720, IMG submission 184426) | Active sludge microbial communities of municipal wastewater-treating anaerobic digesters from Japan - AD_JPNMR3_MetaG (SPAdes) (version 2) | ecosystem: Engineered > Bioreactor > Anaerobic... | reverse complement strand
ATGGTTCTGCTTTATTTGACTCTGATGAATTCTTTGAGAAGTGTAATTTTTGGGTGTTCAACTTAAGATTTTTCTTAAAACGCAGCATGATTTACTCCTCTGTAATCAATTTTTGGAGGTTACAAAATGAAAGTTATCTTTAAAATGTGCATTTTTGTTTTTTTTATTAGTTTAATTATATGCTGTACTGACAGTAAAATCTATGCTGATGTTGGAACTTATCATATGATAATAGATATCATTTATCAGGTGACCGATTATGATGGAGATAAGGCCGATAAATATAGGATGTTAAAATATCAGTTATCCTCCCAAGATGAACTGATCAGGTTAATTAACCAGGCAATTACCGAACCAGGTAAGGATTATAATCTTTTAAATTTTGGGATTGATCAAAACTGGTTGGAACAGAATGCCAACCTGGCATTAGCCAGTCAAATGAAATCCAACTGGAATGAAAATCAAACAGAGCTTTACCTTAATTCTTTTAAGAATTTAAATCTTGTTCAAGAAGCATTATCCAAGTATTATCAGGGTTGGTACTATACTGCTTTAGAGCCCAAGGCAGCAATTTCGATTGGAATTTATAGTGGTAAACTGAAACTTTTTGAGTTGTACTCAAGGGAACAGAGAGAGTTTATGTTACCTTGGAAAATTATTAAAGACGGTATCAATTATTATTCTTATAATCCTAAGATCAGTAAATTAATAGCCAAGTACATTGCCGATGAAGATGAATTTTTTCAAAATAGTAATATTGAAGGGGTTAATTTTAAACACATTTTAGCCGAAGAAGTTCATAAGAAAATATTTACTGAATGGGAGGAGCTAAAATCGATCAATAAATAATAAAATATATTATTATTAGGGAACTTAACTGTCGCAAAAAACGTTATTAGTATCGTCATTGTCGTAATTTAATTAATTATCAAAAAGGTAAATTTCAGATCGCTAATATATTTTAGGGGGATAATTGTAATTTCATGAATATTGCCTTTTTTTTATTGCCCAAGAAGGAAGTTGTTTATCTTAAACTCAAATCTACGATGCGTCAAGCCTTAGAAAAGATGGACCACCATGGTTATACTGCAGTGCCAATCATCGATGAACATGGTAGATACGTAGGCACTTTATCTGAAGGTGATCTCCTCAGAATGATGAAGGAAAATCCGAGTCTTAGTTTTGTTGATACTGAAAAAGTATTTCTCAAGGATATTCCGCGACGTTCGAATGATAAAGCGGTAAGGATTGATGCGGAGATCGAGGATTTATTGTCTTTGGCAGTAGTTCAAAACTTTATTCCGGTAGTTGATGATAACGGTATTTTTATTGGAATTATCCGGCGTAGCGTGATCATTGAATATTACGCTAATATGCAAAAACCACAGCAGAAAATCAATAGTTAACATAATTTTTGTCAAACGATACTCTCTTAAGATTATAGTCTTAAGAGAGTTTTTTAGTTTATAAAGAAAAAATTACTATTTTATGGTTATCTGCTTTAGAGAAGGTAAATAAAGATCTGTAACGAAATATTCATAATCGGAATTTTCCTAGTTTGTATAAAAAAGGATGGAGGACTTATCATGGGTGAGGTTAAGGATGTACCAGAGTTACATAATATAAAAAGTTTAAAAAGAGTAATCAATAAAAAGACGTTAGCCTTGAGCTTAGGAGCGTTTTTATTAGTTTTCATAATCTATGCAACGGTCAGTTCAATCTCTGATCGGGGAATCAAATTGGTTACAATCGAACCTTCAGGAGAAATAAGTGTCAAAACCAATTTAAACTTCATCTTCTCGGCCGATGTCGTGGAACAAAACGATGTTGGTATTAATATTGATCGGGAGTTGGTGAAGTTTAAACCGTCGATCCCAGGGCGGTTTCGCTGGATCTCAAAACGGGAGCTGCGTTTCTTGCCCGAAGCAACTTTTAGGCCGGCAACCCAATATACGGCTGAAATCAACTCCAATATCGTCAAAGTAAAGGATCGGTTTTTAACCGGCGATCGCATTGTCAAGTTTAAGACGCAACGTTTCCAGGTTGAAGAGGCTAATATCAGTTTTCAGTACCCGGGAGGACAACAGCGGGGACTGGTATTACAATCACGAATCCAATTCAATTATCCGGTTGCGGCAGCAGAATTGGAAAAATCTCTGGTATTACGTTTTGCCGGTAGTAAAAAGGATATTGCTTTTAATTTAAATAGCACCGATAACAGCAAGGTCTTTAATCTCACCAGTGAAATACTGCAGCTTGCAGCTCAAGATAAAAAGATTGAACTAATTATTACCAAAGGATTGCGTTGTATTGATGGCGAGTTGGGGATGGAATCAGATTATAAAATTGATTCGGTTCTTGGCGCCAAAAAACGACTTGAGATTGTCGAAGCTTCACCTAAAAATGATGAATCAAAATGTTGGATTGCAGTACGTTGTTCCGAGACGGTTGATGCTAAGTCAATTAATGAATTTATTAAGTTAAAACCGGCCGTTCCATTTCAGGCTGAAGTTGATGGCGATTATATCTATATTAAAAGTAATAAATTTGGTCCTGGTGAAAGTTTTAATCTCATGATCCGTGCGGGGTTGGGAGCACTCAATGGCTATCCTTTGTCAAGGGATTATTCAGCCACCGTTGCTTTTGAGGATTTGGAACCAAGCCTCAAATTTAATACTCCGGGACGTTATTTATCAAGTAAGGGTAATCTCAACTTAGGGTTAGAAACAGTTAATGTTGAACGGATTAATATTGAGGTCAGTCAGATTTATGCCAATAATATCGTTCCGTACCTCAATAATTTAAATTATGAAGGTTATTGTTATACCAGTGAGATTAAAAGTCTGGGGCGGGTTGCCAAATCAACGATTATCAATATTGATAGTCCGAAAAATGAAATGGTTACAACGCCAATTAATCTTAAAGAATATCTTGGCGATCATTTTCGGGGTATCTTGCAGGTTGTTGTTTACAACGATGATTATCGCTGGTTGCAGGATACTAAGTATGTGATTATCACCGATTTGGGAATTGTCAGCAAAATGGCTGATAATGAGTTGACAGTCTGGATTAACTCACTGGACACCTTAGCTGCTAAAGAAAAGACTAAAGTAACTCTGATAAGCCGTAACAATCAAACCTTGGCGCAAGAGTATACTGATAGCCAAGGGATTGCGCGTTTTAAAAACATTAAAAAAGTAACGGCCGGTTTTGAACCATTTATCATCCTGGCGGAACAGGGAGATGATTTTGCTTTTGTTCATTTTCCCAGCAGCCGGATCGCAACTACCGACTTTGATGTTCGGGGGAGACAGCATCTGGTTGATGGTTATGAGGCTTTCCTGTATTTAGATCGGGATATTTTCCGGCCAGGAGATCAAGGTAACTTAGTTGCCATCGTCCGGGGCAATAATGCAGCAATACCTCCGGAATTCCCAGTCAAGCTGGAGATTCGCCAGCCTGATGGCCAGATCTTCAAAGAGTTATTGAGTAACACCGCTAATCGCGGAGCGGCGGAGTTTGCGATTGCTATTCCCGAATATGCGCAGACCGGTAAATATCAGACCCGGTTATTGGTTGCTGAGGAGCCGGTTGGCAGTACTTCTTTCAGTGTTGAAGACTTTATGCCGGAACGGATCAAAGTAACAACGCATCTCGAACGGAAAGAGTACCGTGTCGGTGATGTTGCCAATATTAAAGTGGAAGGGATCAATCTGTTTGGGCCTCCCGCTGCCGGCCGAAGGACGGAACTTAAGCTGACCCTTGAGCCGGCTCCTTTTACAGCAGCAGGTTATACATCATACACTTTTGGAGATCCAAGTCAGTCATTCAGTGTCAAGGAACAAGAGTTAGGCGAGGGAAAATTAGATAATAATGGGGTTGCTACCTATAGTTATACATTTCCGAAAGGTTTGACCCCTCCCGCCAAGTTGAGAGCTGTTTTTCAGGGAACGGTAATCGAGGATGGCGGACGTGCGGTTAGCAGCTTTAAAGTAGCTGACCTGCATCCCTATGAACGATATATCGGATTGAAAGCACTTTCGGACTATTACTGTGAGCTTAATAAACCATATCGGTTAAAGTATGTAGTCCTGGATCAAGCAGGTAAACCAGTCGCCAACAGCGAGCTGGTGGTCGAAGTATACCATATTACCTGGAACACGATCTACCGCCGCAATTCGGAAGGTAACTATGAATATGTTTCGGAAGAGGAGCGTACCAGGGTTTATAAAGGCTCTTTAGTTGCAAATGGTGGAGAACAGTTATTTGAATATGTCCCAAAAGAATACGGGCAGTACCAAATAGTATTAAAAGATGCTCAAAGTCCGTCCCAGGCGCTAATCAAGTTTTATGCTTCTGGTTGGGGTTATAATTCCTGGGCAATGGAAGAGCCCGATAAGATCCAGTTGGAACTGGGCAAAAAGGTTTATCAGGTTGGTGAGCAGGCTGAAATTCAGATTAAAGCGCCATTCTCTGGTAAAGCGTTGGTCACAGTTGAACGTGAAAAAGTATTTGATCTTCGAATAGTCGAGTTCAAAGAAAATACCGGTTATTTAAAGATTCCGGTTAAAGAAGAATATAAACCGAATGTTTATGTTTCAGTGCATCTGATTCGTTCAATCAAATCATTGGAGAAGAAAGCACCGGTACGGGCATTTGGAACAATACCGCTAATGGTTGATTGCAGTAATCATAAGCTCCAACTTGAGCTGGGAGTAGCCAATGAAATCCGGCCACAACGCGATATGGAAGTCACTGTTAAGTTAAATCAAAACACTGAGAATACTTATCTCACCCTAGCAGCAGTGGACGAAGGGATCTGTCAGCTCACTGACTATCAGGCGCCGAATCCGCTAGAATTTTTTTATGGTAAACGGAGTTTGACTGTGAACAGCTATGACTTGTACGGAATGGTCTTACCTGAAGTTGAAAACAAGGGTGTTCGCTCCAAATCTGCTCCTTCCGGGGATGCCGATGCCGATGGTGTCAGGAAGCGAAACCTGAACCCGGTTGCCGTTAAACGGGTTAAACCCGTTTCGTTATGGTCCGGTTTAGTAAAAGTTGACCGTAATGGAGTCGCCAAGATTAAGCTGCGTGTGCCGCAGTTTAATGGGACATTACGTTTGATGGCTGTGGCTGCCTCCGGTAATAACTTTGGAATGGCTCAAAAGAAGGTTATTGTCCGGGATCCGATTGTTATCTCACCGACACTGCCAAGGTTTGTGGCCAGTAATGATCATTTTGAGGTTCCAGTATCAGTCTTTAATGGAACCGGAAAAGACGGAGAATTTCAGATTGAACTGAAGTTAGCAGGGCCGGTAGAGTTAATCAGTCAGTCACGGCAAAAGCTGTCCTTGAAAAACCAGGAAGAAAAACAGCTGATTTATGAGCTTAAAGCTAAAAATAGCATCGGTAAGTTAACTTGTACAGTCCAAGCCCGGGGTAATGGAGAAAATTGCACGGTTATTGAAGAATTATCAGTTCGGCCTCCGGTCCCGTTAACAACCGAATTCAGTTCCGGTGGAATCACTGCCAAAAGGCCATTAGTACTCGACCCCGACAACAAATGGCTCCCTGGGACTGCCAGCTATGAATTGGTGTTAGCTCCATTGCCAACTTTGAAATTTGCCGGTAGCTTACAATATCTTTTAGCTTACCCGCATGGTTGTGTTGAGCAGACAACTTCCAAGCTTTTCCCGTTACTCTATTTTGACAGTTTGGCTCAGGCAACCAACAGCGCTGTCTTCAAAGGTGGTAATGCCAACTACTATATCAGTGAAGGAATTGACAAGCTAGAGTCGATGCAGCTCCGTGACGGTAGTTTTGCCTACTGGCCGGGTGAAACTTACAGCAACGAATGGAGTTCGATCTATGCTGCCCATTTCCTGGTTGAAGCCCGAAAAGCCGGATTTGCGGTATCAGATCGGGTCTATGACCGAATGATCAACTATTTGGACAGTTTAGCTAAGTTAAATGATAAATCCGCCCAGCGACTTGAAGTGAGGATCTATGCGCTCTATGTTTTAAGTGTTGCCGGTAAAGCACAATTAAGCTCAATGGCTTACTTAAAAAACTTTAGATTAAATGAACTGTCTGATTACTCCAGGGCACAATTAGCAGCCGCTTACTATTATTTAGGCGACCGACGTACTGCCCGGGAATTGCTGCCAGTCACGTTTACAGCTTCGGCTGCAAGACGTCAGACAGGCGGGAACTTCAATTCTTCAGTCCGTTCGGATGCAATCATCTTAAGCGCCTTAGCGGATATTGACCCAATTAATAAAGCAATCCATAAGTTAGTAACCCGTTTGAGTGATGCTGCTAAACCCGGCAGTTGGGGGACGACTCAGGAGAATGCCTTTGCCCTGATGGCACTTGGTAAGATCTATCAAAAGAAGAGTGAAGGAAATTATCAGGGAGAAGTATTGGTTAATAATAAACGGATTGCTACTTTTGACAGTCAAAAACCTTTAAAAATCACTGATGAGCAGCTTGGTAAAGGCCGGGTTGAGGTTAAGATTAATGGTAATGGCGAATGTTATTACTTTTTCAAAGTAAGCGGTGTACCTAATGCTGTTGATGTTCGGGAGTATAGTAATGGATTAGTTGTCAACCGTGAATTTTTGGACCGTTTTGGCAATCAAGTGGCCCGAGATCAAATTAGCCAGGGTGATTTACTGATTACTCACCTTACGATCACTACCAAACAGGATAATCTGGAGCATGTTGCGATTACCGATCTGCTTCCGGCAGGATTGGAAATTGAAAATCCACGAATTGCCAGCAGCGCTAAAATTGCTTGGTTGCAAGACAAGTCAATCACCCCTGATTATCTGGATCTCCGGGATGATCGTTTAATCATCTTTAAGAGTTTTGAAAAAAGCGGAACCTATCATTTTTATTATGCGGTCCGGGTGGTGACTTGCGGTGATTTTATCTTACCTTCAGTGAAAGCAGAATGTATGTATGAACCGGAGATTAGCAGTTACAGTTCCAGTGGTCAGATTAAGGTGAACCGATACTGATTATGATAATCTAAGCTCGATTAACCAGGTGATAGGGATGTGTGGTCGTTTATTAGCAGCTTTAAAGATTTTTTGGAGCAAAATTGATCAATATCTTCCTCAAAACAAAAACTGGCGGAGGGTAGGAGTTTTGATACTCTTTGCCTTCTGCCTCTTTGAACTGTTGATATTTATAATACCGTTACCCAAAGAGGCACTGTTTCGTCCTTCTGCAACTCTGGTATTTGACCGCAACGAGAAATTGCTCCGGGCTTTTACAGCAGATGATGATATGTGGCGAATCAGGACTTCATTAAATCAAATATCACCTTCACTGCAAAAGTTTCTGATTGCCTATGAAGATCGGTGGTTCTATTGGCATCAAGGGATTAATCCGGTAGCTTTGTTGCGGGCATTGCGTCTCAATCTAAATCAGGGTAGAATTGTTTCGGGTGGTTCTACTCTTACAATGCAGATCGCTCGAATGATGGAACCTAAAAGACGGAGTTATTTTAATAAAGTGATTGAAATCTTTCGGGCACTGCAATTAGAACAGCGTTACAATAAACGCGAATTGCTGGAGATCTATTTTAATATTGCTCCTTATGGCGGCAACATTGAAGGAGCGGCGGCAGCTTCCTGGTTGTATTTTGGTAAGGAACCATCACAGTTGAGTTATGGTGAAGCAGCTCTTCTGGCAGCGCTTCCTAATTCCCCATCGTTACTGCGTCCGGATTTAGATTCCAGTAATGCCAGGAAGGCAAGGGATAAAGTCTTAAAGCTCGTTTATCAAAAAGGGTTGATCACCAAGCGTGATTATCAGGAAGCTTTGGCGGAACCGGTCCCTGACCGCCGTCAGAACTTACCATTTATTGCGCCTCATTTCAGTCTGGAAAAAAAACTTGAGCGTCCATACGAATCGCGAATTTACTCAACACTCAATATAAAGCTGCAACAACTGGCGGAAGATTTGTTAAAGCAGCATTTAGCGGGCTTGGCAAATGAAGGGATTACCAATGGAGCAGTTGTAATCATTGATAATAAGACTAATGAGTTAATGGCAGCGGTAGGATCGGTTGATTTTTTTAATCAAGAGACCGCCGGACAAGTTAATGGTTACCTGGCACCCCGTTCGCCAGGTTCAGCATTGAAACCATTTGTTTATGCCCTGGGGTTTGAATATGGTATAATCTCGCCGCAACATTACCTCGAAGATGTACCAATCAGTTTTAAAGGCGGCTATTCACCGGAGAATTTTGACCGGAAGTTTAATGGGATTGTTTCAGCCAGTGAAGCATTGGAGCGTTCTCTCAATGTACCCGCGATTAATCTGTTACAGCTGTTAGGGACTGAAAATGGTTTATATCAACTCTTACGTCAAGCACAGTTGCGAACGATTGTTGACCGGGATCGTTATGGTCTCAGTATTGCTTTGGGCGGTTGTGAGGTCAATCTGTTAGAGCTCACAACGTTATATTCAGCTTTAGCATGCGGTGGATATTATAATTATCCAAAAAGTTTACGCAATCAAACCAATAGCTTGTCAATCAAGTTATTTGACGAGGGAACTGCTTATTTAGTAACTGAGACTCTGATGAAGGTCCGCCGCCCTGATTTGCCAAGCTGTTGGGAGTTTACATCATTACCCCGGATTGCCTGGAAGACAGGGACATCGTATGGGCATCGCGATGCCTGGAGTATTGGTTACAGTCCGGAGTTTACAATCGGAGTTTGGATTGGGAACTTTTCGGGTGAAGGGCGGGCCGGTTTGATTGGGGCCGAAGCAGCAGCACCGTTACTGTTTGACCTGTTTAATCGAGTCGGTGGGACTAAGAAATGGTTTGAGCGACCGGCTGCGGTTGATGAACGGCAAGTCTGTGCTTTGAGCGGTCAACTGCCGGGCAAGCATTGTGATACTTTAGTGACGGAAGAGTATTTAATTGATCATTCCCCAAAGGTGGAATGCCAACTCCACCAAGCGTACCTTCAGGATCTGCAGACGGGTTATCGTTTACCATTACACTATCATTCGCTGCGGCAGAATGTTGAAAAAGTATATATCAAATGGCCACCTCGAGTAGCAACCTGGCTCGAAGGAAACGGATATCCGGTTGAGCGAATACCAGCCATTTTACCCGAGTGGCAGCGGATTTTGCCAGGGCAACCTCCAATCATCCGTTCTCCATCGAACGATTATATTTACCAACTTCGGGAAGGTATCAATCCCCAGTTTCAAAAGATTTGCCTCGAGGCTGCTGCTGCTACAGATGTCCATCAATTGTACTGGTTTATCAGTGGCAAGTTAGTGGGGAAAAGCGCTCCCGGTGAAAGACTGTTTATACTGCCAACACCAGGTGAATATAAGGTAGTATGTCAGGATGATCAAGGTAGGAGTTCCGAGGTAAAACTGGTGGTAATGGAGAATTAGAAGTATAGGTCGAAAAGGTTATGATTGTCTAAAGGATATTTAGTAAAAAGTGTTCATTATAGAAAAACAGATAATTTTAATTCTAGGGTGATAATAATGATGGTCTTTGAATACAAACAAAAATTGTTACCAAAGATTTTAGTAATGTTGGTACTTGGATTTTATCCATTAGCGTTTAGATTGGAACATTTATATTTTTCAATACCTTATTATCTTATAATTGTATTAACTCAAATTATAATTTACGCTTATTTTTCTTCAAAGAAGATACATATAACAGAGCAAGGAATCGAACAAATAGTTCTTTGGAAAATTTTGTGGAGGACCGTGGATTGGACAAAGATGGTTGAATTTTATGAGATTAGAAGTGGAGGCAATATATCTGGAAATCCATTAGAGTCTATGACCGAACCAGCTATAGCTATTAGATGGTTTGTTGAAAAAAATATCGGATTTATTATCAAGATTATTGTAGATTTTGAAGCACCATTATATTTTAGTTTAAATGCAATAAAACGTAGTTCCGAGTTTTATGAAATAATAAGAGATAAAGTTAGATTGGTTAAGAGATGAATTAGTTAACTTTATTATAGATCCACCTTTCGACAAAAACAGCTGATGGGTGGTTCTTTAAATATGGCAGTATTTGTGGCAGAATAGATACTGTAAGGAGTAATCATGTTTAAACAGATTCAATTTAGTAATAGTCGTCCGACTTACCTCCAAATAAAAGAATACATCCAAAATCTGATTGTGTCGGGTAGTCTGCAATCTGGGGAGCGCCTTCCGGCTACCAGAGAGTTAGGGGCGCTATTAAAAGTCAGTCGAAATACGGTGATTCAAGCTTATCAGTATCTTGAGGATGATGGTTTTATTAAGACAATCAAAGGCAAAGGAGCCTATGTTGCTGCGGTTGCAGTTGACAAAGAGGATCTGACTTATTCGTTTGACTGGAGCAGTTTGCTCAATGATTCAGCGCAGGCTGCAAAACAGTTAGATGTTGAGAAAAACGAATTGCGTTGGGAAAAAGGGATGATCTCTTTTAAAAGTATTGCTCCTGATCCGGATCTTTTCGAGGTTGAGTCGTTTAAGCGATCATTTTTAAACCGGTTTGCGCTCGAAGGAGCTAAACTGCTTAATTATGGCTATGCTAAGGGATATCAAAATCTGCTCCGTTATTTGAAGGAGTATATCAAAAATAAAGGAGTTAATTTATCGGGGAAGGATATTCTTATTACCAACGGATTTACCGAAGGGTTATATTTAATTTTAACTGCCTTGATGAGTCCGGGGGACCGGATTATCTGTGAAAATCCAACCCATAATACTGCTTTAAAGATCATGAAAGTAGCTGGTCTGGAAGTTGTCGGGGTTCCGATGCTTGATGATGGGATTGATTTGGAGGTTTTAGAAGCTAAATTAGCAACTTCCGGGATTAAGATGGGATATTTAATTCCATCTTATCATAACCCTACCGGATTGGTAATGTCACCGGAGAAACGACTCAAGGTTTTGAAACTGTTTGAAACATATCGTGTTCCGGTGCTTGAAGATGGTTTTAATGAAGAGTTGCGTTATTCGGGCGCTCATTTGGCACCATTGTTAGCACATGCCGGTAGTGGTAACGGAGTAATTTACCTGGGTAGTTTTTCGAAGATTCTCTTTCCGGGGTTAAGAATTGGTTGGATCATTGCCGATCAGCAATTGATTGCCAGCCTGGAGAGTGTCAAACGCAGTATCAACATCCATACTTCGTTTTTGGATCAGGCAATTCTGTTTGAATATTTGAGTAGTGGCGAGTTTGACAAGTACTTGAAGAAGGCCCGCCGGGTTTATCGGGAACGTTATCAGTCAGCAGTAGCTTTGGTCAATCAGTATCTTCCGTGTAAAAAGGTCTGGGGTGAAGGTGGTCTGCATCTTTTTATCGAGTTGGAGGAGCATTTGGACGCCCGTCAAATCTTGGCGGAATGTTACCGGCGCGGAGTTCTGTTTATGCCGGGTGATATTTTTTATACCGATAATAGCGGTAAAAATACTTTTCGGTTAGGAATAGCCAGAGTCTCCCGGGAGGAGATGGAACGCGGACTTCGAATTATAGGAGAAGTGATTGAGCAACAGAGTAAATTAAAGTGACGCAGCTAAACTTATTAGATTATATCTTAGCGGAGGGAATTGTAATGAGAGTATTTAAGAAATCAACCAAATTAGAGAATGTTTGTTATGATATTCGCGGACCAGTTATGGAGACTGCCGTACGAATGGAGGAGGAAGGACATAAAATAATCAAATTGAATACCGGAAACCCTGCTCCATTTGGTTTTGAAGTCCCTCCGGAGATCTTAGAAGATATGCATAATAATCTTGCCCGTGCGCATGGTTATTCTGATTCAAGAGGAATCAGGTCGGCGCGGGAGACGATCATTCAGAAAGCTGAATCGAAAGGGATCACCGGTGTAGATCTTAATGATATTTACATTGGTAATGGTGTCAGTGAGCTGATAATGATCGCAATGCAAGGGCTATTGGATAATGGGGATGAAGTGCTGATTCCTGCTCCTGATTATCCGCTGTGGACGGCAGCGGTGAATCTTTCGGGTGGTAAACCGGTGCATTATCTCTGTGATGAGCAATCTGACTGGTGTCCTGATATTGATGATCTTAAGCGGAAGATTACTCCTAAGACTAAAGGGATTGTAGTGATTAATCCCAATAATCCAACCGGAGCCAATTATCCGCTGGAGATTTTACAACAAATTGTCGATCTGGCAGTAGCCAATAATATGATTGTTTTTGCGGATGAGATCTATGATCAGATCGTTTATGACGGAGAGAAACATATTTCGATTGCTTCATTATCGGATGAGACATTATTTGTAACGATGAACGGGCTCTCCAAGTCGCATCGGGTTGCCGGATACCGGTCCGGATGGATGATCCTCAGCGGTAAAAAGGAGATTGCTGCTGATTATATCGAAGGACTGACGCTGCTTGCTTCAATGCGGTTGTGTGGTAATGTACCGGCGCAGTATGCGATTACTGCTGCCTTAACCGGACATCAGTCAATTGAAGACCTGATTAAACCGGGCGGTCGGCTTTACCAACAACGGGAGTATTCCTGGAAGCGAATTGTGGAGATACCTGGATTATCCTGTGTCAAGCCCAAAGCGGCCTTATATCTCTTTCCCAAAGTTGACGTTAAGAAGTTTAACATTAAGGATGACGAACAGTTTATGCTTGATCTGCTAGTGCAGGAGAAAGTCTTACTGGTACAGGGGACCGGATTCAATTGGCACCAGCCTGATCATTTCCGCTTTGTATTTTTACCAAATATGAATGACCTCCAGGACGCCTTTGACCGGATTAACAGATTTTTGGGGAGTTATCAACAGAAGGAAGAGCGAAGCTTCTTCTATAATTGACATATCTTTTAGTGACAATTATCAAATAATTGATGTATATTTTAGAGTTTTTTAAGAGGTTTATTGATGAAAAAAATTAATTTAATAACGGTTACTTTTTTTGTGTTTATTTTGACTGGATTTTTTCATTCATACAAACAATTAATGGCGGTAAGCAATCAGCAAGCGGTTGAAGAGATGGAAACAACAGATTCTTTCCTTGATTCACTTAAAAATAAATATAATTATAATAATTGGGCTGGAAAAACAATCCCTTATGAAGGAAGATTGAATTCGATTTTTGTCCCAAATGAAAAATGGTTTAATGATTATATTTTAGTAAAATCTTGGTATAATACGGATAAAAATCTGTCATTCAACCATTTGACACAGGTATATCAACATGTTAATGATAACAATAATGAAATATGGGTTGATATTAAGTCATTCAAAGACGTAATGGCGGCTCATGAATATTTAATAACTTATTTCTCAAAATGTAATGCTATTCAACCGTTTCCTGAAGCAAATATTGGAGATGTTGGTTTTACTGGATATGGTGAGGATGAGAATGTGATTTTTTGCAGGTTGAATTTTTGTGTGGATATAAATAATAGAGGTGAGACTGAGTCATCGGTTATGGAGATTGCAAAGATAATTGATGAACAGATTATTAACAATCAACAGATTATTAAATCAAAATAGCGCCCGAAAATGAGCGTTATTTTTTTAGTCAACTAATGATTGATGTTAATTTATCCGGGTTAAAAAATATACTAATACCGCAACTCCTAAAAAAATCCGGTAATAACCAAATGGTTTAAAGTTTTTCTGTGAAACAAACTTAATAAACGCGGCGATAACTCCCCAAGCGACCAGAAATGATACAATAAATCCAATTGCCAGCACTATATATTGCTGGACCGAAAATGCAATTCCATCCTTATAAAGCGAGTAGGCAGAAGCGGCTGCCATTATTGGTATTGCTAAAAAGAATGAGAATTCGGCAGCTACGACACGGGAAGTCCCTAAAAGCATTGCTCCAATAATTGTTGCCGCTGATCGGGAGACGCCGGGGACCATTGCTAAACACTGGATAATCCCAATCTTCAAGGCTGTTAAGTAATTTAACTCCGAGATTGTATTTATTTTACTGGGTTTACTTTGATTACGGCTTTCTAAAACAACCAGGGCAATGCCCCCCAGCAACAGCGCTGTTCCAACTACAATAGGATTAAATAAACATTTCTGAATCTGTTTTCCAACCGTTGCGCCGATGATTAAAAACGGCAGCATACCAACCCCGGTCTTTTTCCACAGGTCCCATGTTTCTTGTTGTTCTTGAGGTGTTTTGTTTCGGTCGAAGGGTAAAAGCTTATGGTAATAATAAACAATTACTGATAGAATTGCCCCTAATTGGATGATTACGGCAAATGAATCGGCAAATTGACCTTGAAATCCAATGAATTCGTTGACTAAAATCAGGTGACCCGTAGACGAGATTGGCAGAAATTCAGTAATTCCTTCAATAATACCTAATAAGACTGCGATTAAGTAATCGTGCATTTTCGACTCCCTTACAAATTTTTCGTTAAATTATATGGTAAACATATCTCTATTATTCCGCGAACTAAGAAATATTCGTTATAGATAACCTATTTCCTTTTGTTTTTTTGTTTTGATGTTAGGGAGTAAAAATTGAAATTTTAAATTATTTGCCGGTCCTTCAGATTAAATAGGGAGTTTTTTTATGGTAATTTCGCATAAAATACCAGCTTTTGGTTATGCTAAGATTTGAAAGAAGGTGACAGATGTGAAATTGCCAAAAATTCGACGGAGATTGTTGTTCGGCCTGACATTGATTGGCGTAGTGATTTTGGGATTGGGTACATTTGTTTACACCAACCCCTTGCTTTTTAAAGAGTTTAAGGACCTGATTTTACCATCGACTAAGGTACCCGAAGAAAAAATGATAATATTAGAGCTTCAAACTGAATATTCATTATGTAAGCATTTAGAGATTGAACAGATTGAATACAAATCCGATGACCAATTACAGCAGGACCTTGAGGATAAAACAGGCTATCGTCTGGTAGAGGCTTTGGAGGACAGGCATATTTACAAACGAGTAGTCAATGATGTATGCAAGAACTGTAAAGATAATCAGTTTATTGGGATTGCTGAAGGAAAAATAGCTATTTTTAAGGGAACCCCAAATCAACCAGGCCCGGTTTCGGAATATTTGAATATCCAGATTGATTTATTGCCACAGGCGGAATTGAATGATCTCTCAAAAGGGATTCCTTTTAAGGATGATAAGGAGAAACTGCAGCTTTTAGAAGGGCTGATTATGGATTAAAAAATACCATCAATATTAAAATTAGGTCCGTCTAAACCTTTGGTCCAGACGGACTATAAGCTACTTAATTGACCGGTAACCAAAAAGCTTCAATAAAAAAAAGTGAGACTTGAAAATGTTAAAGTTTTTGAAAGCTGAACACGAAACATTAATTAAAGTAACAAAGCTTTATGGTTGTTGTTTGATGACTAATCTGATTCAATTAATTATTTTTAATAACTAATTTAATCAGATTTCCGCCGGCGAAGACAGATAATAACGACCCATCGTCGTTTTATTGCCTTGGCCTTTGTTCGACCCAACTTAATCGGAGGAGGTGATTGACCTCGGGATTAACTCGGATCTGCGTCGTGGCCAATCAGTTTGCTTAGTGTTATTATACCTAAGATGTCTTGGTTTTATTCTCAATCCAAAAAATTAAATTAATGGCAGGAAATAAAAAAGCAATAATAGAATTAATCATTTAGTCACATAATATTCACCAATATTTAATATCTCTAAAATTAAGGGGGGTTTTATTTGAAGAAATACAAAGTGGATAAGATTCGCAATTTGATTTTGCTTGGCCACGGTGGATGTGGTAAGACAATGTTTGCAGAAGCAATGTTGTATTCTGCTAAAGCAATTGATCGTTTTGGTAAAGTCGATGATGGAAATACCACTATGGATCATGACCCCGAAGAGATTAAGAGAAAGATCAGTATTGCAACAGCTTTGGCTCCATTGGAGTATCGTGATCATAAGATCAATCTGTTAGATGCTCCGGGTTTCTTTGATTTTGTTGGAGAAGTCAAAGGAGCAATTCGGGCAGCTGATATTGCTTGTATTGTTACCTGTGCGGTATCAGGATTGGAAGTTGGAACTGACAAGTCTTGGAGTTACGCTGTAGAACAAAACTTACCCAAAGTTGTGTTCGTCAACAAAATGGACCGCGAGAATGCTAATTTTGACAAAGTTATTACTGATTTAAGAGCCAAATTTGGTAACAGTGTTATCCCGATTCAAATACCGATTGGGGCTGCTGAAAAATTTCAGGGTATCGTTGATGTCTTGAAGAATAAGGCTTATTTCATAGAAAATAATAAAGTAGTTGAGAAGGATGTCCCGGCTGATTTACAGGCTAAAGTTGAAGAATACCGTTTGATGCTGACTGAAACAGTGGCGGAGACCGATGACGCCCTGTTAAATAAATACTTAGAGGGAGAGGTAATCTCTGATGCTGAATTATTGTCAGGCACCCGTACCGCAGTAATTACCGGGAAACTGACTCCGGTATTGGCAGGTTCTGCGCTTAAACTTGCAGGAGTTACCAGTTTTCTGGATGCCTTGATTGATTATTTCCCTTCACCGGCTGATCGTGGTGAGATAATTGGTACCAATGAAGGAGAAAAACGGTTACCGAGCGAAAGCGAACCATTTTCGGCTTTAATCTTTAAGACGATGGCCGATCCTTTCGTAGGTAAACTGACTTTGTTCAGAGTGTTTTCGGGGACGATCAAGTCCGATTCGCAGGTTTATAACTCAACCCGTGGCGTTAACGAAAGAATTGGGCAACTTTTTATCATAAAAGGGAAAGTTCAGGAACCAGTCTCTGAATTGAGTGCCGGTGATCTCGGTGCGGTTGCTAAGTTAACGGATGCTTTTACCGGTGATACGCTTTGCGATAAAGAAAAACAGATCGTCTATCCCGGTATTGATTTTCCACATGCCAAACTTTCATTGGCGGTTGAACCAAAAGCCAAAGGTGATGAAGAGAAGATTGGCACCGGTTTGGCACGGTTGATGGAAGAAGACCCCACGTTTAAAGTGGAGAAAAATACGATTACTCATGAATTAGTGGCTTCCGGAATGGGAGATCTGCATATTGAAGTAATCATCAGTAAGCTCCATAAGAAATTCGGTGTGGATGTTGTTTTAAAAGAACCAAAGATCTCTTATAAAGAGACAATTAAGGGTACTGTCAAAATTGAGGGTAAACATAAGAAACAAAGTGGTGGACGTGGTCAATACGGGCATGTCTGGCTGGAGTTAAATCCATTGCATAATGGCAATAACTTTGAGTTTGAAGATAAAATCTTTGGCGGAGCAGTACCGAAAAACTATATCCCCGCAGTTGAAAAAGGCGTGCGTGAGACCATGGAAAAAGGTGTTTTAGCCGGTTATCCGGTTGTGAATGTCAAGGTTACCCTCTTTGATGGTTCCTATCATAGTGTTGACTCTTCCGAAATGGCCTTCAAGATCGCTGCTTCAATGGCATTTAAAAAAGGGTTTATGATGGCTAAACCAATTTTGTTAGAACCGATAATGCACGTTGAGGTTAAAGTTCCAGAAGAGTTTATGGGAGATGTTATTGGTGATCTCAACAAGAAACGCGGTAAGATCCTTGGAATGGAACCTGACGGCAATAATCAAATTGTTAAGGCGTTGGCTCCCCAGTCCGAGCTTGCTAAATACGCCATTGATCTACGTTCAATGACCCAGGGAAGAGCCGATTTTGAAATGTACTTTGACCATTATGAAGAAGTGCCGGGGCATTTAGCTGATGCGATTATCGCTGAAGCCAAAAAACATATGGTTGAAGATGAAGAGTGAATTAGTTTTGGTAAGATGGAATAATCTTATTGTTGAGTTAATACTAAATATGTGGTAAAATATCTTAGCAGTGGCAGACAAATAATGTTTGATTCGAAGTCTGCCATAGAAAAAAGTAGTTATCAAATTTGCGCCCAAGTCACCAAAGCCGTCTCATCCTTGAGACGTGGTGACAAAACGCAAAGAGTATTCAATGGAGTGCATCCTGGCGTTTCATGCACAGTTGGATTGAGTGGCAGACAAATAATGTTTGATTCGAAGTCTGCCATAAAAAAGTAGTTATCAAATTCGCGCCCATAGCTCAGTTGGATAGAGTGGCAGACTTCGAATCTGTAGGTCGGGAGTTCGAATCTCTCTGGGCGCGCCAGTTTAAAATTAAGCCTGTATCATTTGATACAGGTTTTTTAATCTTAAATAAGATAAAAAAAGCGAGCAGATGCTCGCTTGGTATTTTAATTTAATGCGTTAACGCCTATTTGTTTTTTGGAGATGTACTTAACGGCAGATTGATCCGCCACCGCAGAATAAGCACAGTAAGAGAACTAATAAAGCGATACATACGCAATTATTTTCTCCAAATAAATCAAATCCTCTTCCCATTTTATAAATCCTCCTTTAAGGTTTTTGATGTTTGTTCTAGGATGTACCTTTAATATAGAATATGTTTTTCCCAGACTTAATGAACTATGCCTTTGGTATAATCTATTAGGACTCTGGCATATATTTAGTGCTTTTGACGGCAGTTGCTAGTATTGGTTGGTTATGTTATTGTATTAAGAAAACTAAATAATTGGGGTAATCAAATGCCTAAAAGCTATAAGAATATTGTATTAATTGGGATGCCTGGTTCCGGGAAGAGTACCATTGGGGTCCTTCTGGCGAAAGCGATCGGGATGGCGTTTATTGATACCGATTTGCTAATTCAACAACAGGAAAACCGGTTATTGCAGGATATTATCAGTGAGCAGGGGATTGCTGGGTTTTTAGCGATTGAAGAAGCGGTCCTGTTAAAGTTGGAAGTAGTAAATACGGTTGTTGCAACCGGTGGCAGTGTGATCTACAGCAACAAGGCAATGGAACATTTAAAACGGAATAATCTCGTTGTTTACCTGCATGTTGACTATCCGGAGTTAGAACAACGAATTACCGATATGGACACTCGGGGTATTGTAATGACAAAAGGACAAAAGTTGGTTGATGTCTATAATGAAAGAATCGAATATTATCAGAAATATGCAGATTTGATGCTTGACTCGACCGGAATTTCGATTGAAGAAACATTGCGACGGTTAGTTTCGTTGTTAAAAAATAAAAATTAGTATTTAAAGCGGCTGTTATTATGTTGGCTTAATGCCGATATTTAACATAAGGTTACTGATTTGCTCTGGCAGGAACTTGTGAATGATAAAGCGAATCAAGTGTAAAGCAATTGAGAAGGGGATGGTGGAGATACTCCCGCAGCTAGATTCGGAAGTTTTTACTTGGGTTATTCTGCCGCTATTGATCTTTTTTGCCAGGATCTGCGATGTAACCATTGGAACGATTCGCATTATCTTTGTTTCCCGCGGTCAAAAACTACTGGCTTCATCGCTTGGGTTTGTTGAAGTACTGATTTGGTTGGTAGCAATAGGTCAAATAATGCAAAATCTGAATAATTTTCTTTGTTATATCGCTTATGCCGGTGGTTTTGCAATGGGTAATTTTATCGGGATTACCATTGAGGAAAAACTGGCAATGGGTGTTTTGGTGGTGCGGATTATCATCAAGAAAGATGCCGCACAGCTTGTAGAACATCTCAAGAATGCCGGGTTTGGTGTTACCAACATTGATGCTCAGGGAACAACGGGGCCGGTGAATGTGATCTATACAGTAATTAAGCGGAGTGATCTCCACCAAGTTGTCGAGATGATTCGCCAGTTCAATCCGAAAGCCTTTTATTCGATTGAAGATGTCCGTAATGTCAATCAAGGTGTTTTTCCGAATCACGCGGGTACCCGGGTTAGGTTTTTTAGTAATTTTAAGCGATATGCAAAGCGAAAATAAAAATAATAGTGCTATAATATTAATGTAATAAATTAATGGATCCAAGGAGATGAAGCGATGGAAAACTGGCAAGCGCTTTTTATAGTCATCTCAGACTCTGAAAAGACAGAACGGGTGTTAGAAATCCTTTTAGAGAGTGAGATTCGAGGGGCAACGATTGTTGAATCAATGGGGATGGGCAAGATGCTTGCAGATAATATTCCGGTTTTTGGGAGTTTGCGGAACCTGTTGTCAAGGCAACATGAAACCAGCCAGACGATCTTTGCGGTTTCCAAACATCCGGATAAAATTGAAAAGGCAATGGAGCAAATTGCCAAAGAATTTGATGGATTTCAAGAACCATGTACCGGTATGATGTTTGTTGTGCCGGTTTGTAAAGCAGTAGGAATTGGTAAAAAGGAATAGCAGCATTGAAATTATATTGTGGAGGTTTCTAAAATGTCTGAGCCAAGTGTAATACCTTCAGCTTTTTTGTTAAATATAACGATGATACTGGCATTTACCAAACTGGGGGGCATGCTTAGCAAACGGCTAGGTATGCCTTCCGTTCTTGGACAAGTAATGACTGGAATAATACTGGGGCCAACTATTTTAGGTTGGTTGAAACCAGACCTGTTTTTAGATGAAGTTGGACAGATTGGTGTCATTTTATTAATGTTTTTAGCCGGTTTAGATACGGAAATGGAGCAGATGAGTAAATTGGGGAAACGTTCGCTGCTGGTTGCTGCCGGTGGTGTCCTGCTGCCATTTATATTAGGGATTATATTAGTGTTTTTTTGGCGGCATAATCTGCAGGAAGCAATCTTTGTCGGGACGATTTTGACAGCTACCAGTGTCAGTATCACTGTTCAGGTTTTAATGGAGATGGGTAAACTGAAAACCGCTGAAGGCAATACAATCTTGGCGGCGGCAATAATTGATGATATTTTGGGAATTTTATTATTATCGGTAGTTGTAGGTATGAATTCACAACTGCAGATCTTGCCATTGTTAGGAAGAATCACACTCTTTTTTGTGATAGTTTTGATCTTTGGCGGTTATCTTTTCCCGTTCTTAATTAAACTCTCAAGAAAATATTCGATTAAAGAAGGACGGGTTACTCTGGCAATAGCGTGTTGTTTGTTGTTCGCATGGTTAGCGGAGCAGATGGGTGTCGCGACAATAATAGGTGCCTACTTAATGGGGATATTTGTTGGTAAAACCCGAATTAAGAAATTAGTTACTGAGCGGATCGAAGTTATTGCATATACTTTTTTTGTTCCGATCTTCTTTGTCGGAATTGGAGCGATCGCTAATTTGCGTCAGATTAATCTCTCAATCCTCTTGTTCCTTTTTATTTTAGTACTGGTAGCAATTGCTTCGAAGCTCATCGGAAGTATGATTGGGGCGCTTTTGGGAGGTTTTGGCTTAAAAAGTTCACTCATTATCGGCTCTGGAATGATCGCCCGGGGAGAAGTTTTGTTGATAATTACTTCATTGGGTTTGAGAAAAGGAATTATTGGCAGCGAACTGTTTTCAGGAGCGGTGTTATTAGTATTAGTTTCTACGCTTCTAACACCGGTTTTATTAACGGTTTGCTTTAAAGAAACCAAGCCTGTAGAAAAGCTCGCACAGACCAATTATTAAAAGGAATATCTTATTTTATCCTAAGGTTGTGCAAAAAGACTTTAATTGCTGTTAAGTTTCAGTAAATCTTGAATTACCTGTCCGGCCATCATCATCCCAACGATTGGAGGTACATATGAAGTACTTCCGGGGATTTGTTTCCGTTGCGTACAAGTGAAGACAGCACTGTCCTTATTAGGGCAAATACAACCGGAATAACAGGTAGCAACTGCTTCATCTTTTAAAGCAGCCGGTTTTTCGGTTGAATAAATCACTTTCACTCCAGTGGTGACACCTTGATCACGCAGCATTTTACGGACTGCTTTGGCCAGCGGGCAGGTATGCGTTTTGCTGATATCATCAATTTTAAAGGCAAACGGGTTAAATTTATTACCGGTCCCCATTGCAGAAATGATGGGGATATTATTTTTGACGCAATAACTGATTAAAGCAACTTTTGAAGAGACGGTATCGATGGCATCGATTACATAAGAGATTCTGCCATGTAAGATTGAATCTAAATTATCAGGAGTTACAAACTCTTTCCACGAGACGACGACACAATCAGGATTGATTGCTTTTACCCGTTCCTCTAAAACTTCGACTTTGGGACGGCCATAGTTGTTTTTAATTGCATGAATCTGACGATTGGTATTGGTTAGACAAATATCATCATAATCAACTAAGATTAACCAACCTACTCCGGCCCGTGCCAATGCTTCCACTGAGTAGGAACCAACTCCACCCAGTCCGATAACTGCTACTTTTTCACGATTTAAGGTTGCTAGTCCTTCATGCCCGACTAATAGTTCAAACCGGCTGAACCGGTGTAATTTATCCTGTTTCATGACAACTCCATAATTTAAGTATCAAAGTTAAATATAGTACATATTTTGGGAAGAACGCGCCCGTTCCGCCAGATCCGCCAATGTCGTATTATCTAACAGCTGGTTTATTGTGTTGTTTAATTCTTCCCAAAAAGAATGGGTGATACAGTCTTTTTCCCGCTCACAAGTCTTACTGTTTTTTCCGACACAATGGACCGGTTCGATTGGACCCTCTAAAGCCCGAAGAATTTCTCCGACAGTGATCTCTTGAGCCGGCCGGTTTAATTCGTAACCTCCCTGCGCACCCCGGGCAGCGATTACCAAGCCATTCTTTCTTAAACTGGTGAATACTTGTTCCAAATAGGAATCGGAAATTAGTTGTCTTTCAGCAATCTGACGCAGTGGGACCGGACCGTCGGTTGAATTCATTGCTAAGTCAACCATTGCTCGCAGTCCATAACGACCTTTTGTAGAAATCCTCATCACAAATTCCTTTCAATCCCTAGTATTTTAATAGGTTTTTTTTAATATTAACAAATTGAAGTAATAATTTCAAGAGTAGAAAAATTTGAGTGCCTAAAGATATTTGAAGATATTTAAAAAGGAGGAATAATATCCTCCTTTTTAAAGTAATAAGTACATTCTTATTTCAAATTAGAACTTGTATTGATTTCCACTAGTTTGATTGAAATTTTGGCTTGAAGGATTTGGGCTGTTTAAACCAGCTTGGAATCCGGATTTAACCTCAGCAATGGTTTGTTCTGCTAAAGTTCTTTCAGCAGCTTCGATCATCCGACGGACCATGTTACCTCCGATAGCTCCAGTATCTCTGGTAGTCATATAACCGAAATAACCACCTTGAACTTTGGAAAGATCAATACCAAGTTCATTAGCAATTTCATACTTAAATCTGTCTAATGCTGGACCAGCTGCTTTAACTAGATAGCTGTTGCTTTTTTGACCTGTACCCATGTGATGTCACCTCCTTTACTAATATCTTTTCCGAAAGAGCTCCAGCTATGTTGCATTTTTTTTGGAATTTGCGGAAATTTTTTAATAAGATACATGGAGTGATTAAGATCAGTGTTTCTCTGACTCATGCTTTGAAGCAACAGTGGAATCCGAAAAAGCTGTCTTATGAAAGATCTGCTGTTGGCGGGAGAGACATTTTTGATAGATATGTTGTTCTAAAGCTTCGAGCATAACTTGGGCCAACTCACCGCCAAATTTTGCAATTTGGTAGGGGCTGAGTTCCCAGACTGACGAATTGGTTAAACTTAATGGAGTTTGGTTATTGGGATTGATTAATCTTTTCTTATGATAATGTTTGAACATTAAACTTCACCTCATTATTATTTTGCCGGAGAGTTTGATTTTAAGAAGTGTAAACCTTGGAAGGATAAATAATAAAACTAATTTGAGGTAAAGATTGACTTTTGATTGATAAATATATATAATAGTCGAAGGTGATTTTTTGTGAAAGTTAATATTAACCCGATTCGAGATGTTCGTGGCGGGATTGTTACCTTTGAAGGGAAACAAGATTTAGACGCAATTAAACAGATCGAAGAATTGGGATTGGAATTCCTGACACCTTTGGATGTTAAAGGGAAAATTACTAATACCGGTGAAGGTTTTTTAGTTGAGGCAGAGTTAAGTTGCCAATATCAATCAAGCTGCAACCGCTGTTTGGAATGTTTTACCAGTACATTGGAAGCTGATTTTAAAGAAGAGTATGTTTGCAAAGACGCGGACACAGAAGATAATTGTACAGTTATTAAGGGCGACTATCTTGATTTGACTGAACCATTGGTTGAACAGGTGATATTATCTTTGCCAATGAAATTCATCTGTAAAGAGGAGTGTCGTGGTTTTTGTTCTTCTTGCGGAGCTAACTTAAATGAAACAGAGTGTAGTTGCGTTGATGAACCAATTAATCCACAGTTTGAAAAGCTAAAAAGTTTGTTAAATACAAAGGAGGTGGACTAAAAATGGCAAATCCAACAAATAGAGCCTCCCGAACTCGAAAAAGATTACGCCGTGCCAATTGGAAAGCAAAAGCACCACAAATCAGTACTTGTCCCCAATGCCACGAGCCTAAATTGCCGCACGTAGTTTGCAAATCCTGCGGCTACTATAAAGGTCGGGAAGTTATTGCTAAGGTTGATTGACCATTTGGTCTTTCGACTTTTTTTTTGTCATTTTTCCCTTGACTTTTATATATTTTTAGTTATACTAAAATAATTGTAATAAAGAATTTTAAAACGATTTATTTAATGATAGATTATTCTTGATACTTGCCCCCGGAGGTGTTTTGGTTGAAGATCGCAGTAGACGCAATGGGTGGGGATTTTGCGCCTGTGGAGATTGTCAGGGGCTCGGTTGACGCCTGTCGAGAATTTAATACGGAAGTAATTTTAGTTGGAAAAGAAGAAGAGATCAAACAGGAATTAGATAAATTATCATGCCAAGGTTTGAAATTAGATATTTTTCCGGCAAGTGAAGCTATTGCCATGGATGAACATCCAGCGAGTGCAGTGAAGAAAAAGAAGGATTCATCCTTAGTAGTTGCCAACAATTTAGTGAAAAAAGGCGAGGCAGCTGCAGTGATCTCTGCTGGTAATACCGGGGCGGCAATGACAGCTTCACTTTTTAATTTGGGTCGAATTGAAGGAATTGAACGTCCGGCGATTGCCACTCCAATGCCGAATAAAAAAGGAATGGGTGTCTTGCTTGATGCGGGTGCCAATGCTGATTGTGAACCGGAAAATTTAGTCCAATTTGCAATTATGGGGTCGATTTATGCCGAAAAAGTATTTGGGATCCCCAATCCGCGAATCGGGCTGTTAAGTATTGGCGAAGAGGAAACCAAGGGTAATAAACTGACTATCGAAGCCCATCAACTGCTCAAATCGACTAAGGTTAACTTTATTGGTAATATTGAAGGGCGTGATGTCCTTAAAGGGAACTGTGATGTAATTGTTTGTGACGGTTTTGTAGGTAATACCGTTCTGAAGCTGGCTGAAGGTGTTTCTTCAGTTTTAATGGAACAGATTAAAGAAGCAATCAAAGGCAACCCGATAGCGTTATTGGCTGGAATGATGCTTAAGGGATCATTATCAAAAATTAAAGCGAAGTTAGATTATACGGAGTATGGCGGGGCCCCGTTATTAGGTCTGAACGGAGTCAGTATGATTAGTCACGGTAGTTCGAACGCCAAAGCGATCAAAAATGCAATTAGAGCTACTATTAAAGCAATTAATGAAGATATAGTGGGTAAAATTAAAGAAGCAGTCAATTAATGTTGGTTCCAGTCCAAATCTTGCAAAGGAGAAAATAATGGGTAAAATAGCATTTGTTTTTCCAGGACAAGGTTCACAGTATGTTGGGATGGGTAAAGAACTATATGATAACTATGGAATTGCCAAGGAAGTGTTTGATGAAGCTAACCAGATTTTAGGCCGGGATTTAACGGCGATTATCTTTAACGGTCCGGAAGAAGATTTAAAAGATACGCGCAACGCCCAACCGGGGATCTTGACTACCAGTATTGCTTTGTACCGTATTTTACAATCTGAAGGAGTTGAACCGGATTTTGTTGCCGGACATAGTTTGGGTGAATATAGCGCTTTAGTTGCTGCTAATGCGATATCCTTTGGTGAAGCGATCAGTCTGGTGCAAGAGCGGGCCAATCTGATGGCCGAGGCGGATCCGTCAGGAAATGGTGCGATGGCTGCAGTACTGGGTATGGAACGGGAAAAGCTTAATCAATTATTAAAACAGGTAAGTCAAGTTGAGGCCGCTAATTATAATTGTCCCGGCCAAATAGTGGTTTCAGGAGCGAAGAATGGTATCGCCGAGTTACAGAACTTGGTTACTGCAGAGGGGGCTAAATTTATTCCTTTAGCAGTAAGCGGAGCGTTTCATTCCAGTTTTATGAAAGAAGCAGCAGTTAAGTTACGTCCCTCACTGGCAAAAATCCAATGGCAGGAACCGAAAGTGCCAGTAATTGCGAATATCACTGCTAAGCCTGTCAGTAAGGAGCAATTGGCTGACAGTCTCTATCAACAGATCTTTTCGTCCGTGTTATGGGAAGACAGTCTGTTAGCTTTAAAAGAATCTGGAGTGGAAACCTTTGTCGAAGTTGGTCCGGGTAAAGTCCTCTCCGGCTTAGTCAAAAAGACGATCAAGGGTTCGACAATAACCAATTGCGAAGATGAAAACTCACTTAAAAAAGCACTTGCAATTTTAAAGGAGGTCTAGTAATATGAGATTAGCAAATGAGGTGGCAATTGTTACTGGAGCGGCCAGAGGTATCGGTAAGGCAATTGCGACAAAACTAGCAGCAGAGGGAGCAATTGTTGTTCTGTCTGATGTTAGCAATGATGTGCATGAGACTTCAAAAGAGATTAATCAAAATGGTGGTCAATCAGTAGCGATAGTTGGAAATGTTACTAAAGCCGAAGATTGTGAAGCAATGGTTAAACTGGCTTTGGATAATTATGGCAGATTAGACATATTGGTTAATAATGCAGGGATCACCAAAGACAATCTGTTAATGCGGATGTCTGAAGAAGACTGGGATGCAGTTTTAAATATTAACTTAAAAGGTACATATTTATGTACAAAAGCGGCCATCAGGAGTATGATGAAGCAGCGTTCCGGAAAAATAATTAATATTGCTTCAGTAATTGGAGAGATTGGTAATACCGGGCAAGCTAATTATGCAGCATCAAAAGGTGGCGTAATTGCTTTCACCAAAACAATGGCGAAAGAGTTGGGTTCCAGAAATATTCGAGTCAACGCAATCGCTCCCGGATTTATTGAGTCGAAGATGACTGAGGTTTTATCCGAAGAAGCCAAGAGCAATTTGACCAAGGCAATTGCATTGGGTTTCCTTGGTAAACCGGAATATGTTGCTGATGCAGTAGTATTTTTAGCATCTTCCGAATCCGCCTATATCACCGGCCAGGTGTTAAATGTTGATGGCGGAATGGTAATGTAATCCAACGGCATGGATAAAATTTTTGCTTTACATACATCATCAAAAATACCAACCTTGAGTTGGGAAGGAGGTGAAGTGGTTGGATATCTTTAGTAAAGTTAAGGATATTGTCGTGGAGCAATTAGGTGTAGATGAAGAAGAAGTAACCGAACAAGCTTCTTTTGTTGATGATTTGGGTGCTGATTCTCTTGACATTGTTGAATTGGTTATGGCATTGGAAGAGGAATTTGATTTGGAAATTCCTGATGAAGATGCTGAAAAAATCGCCACTGTTGGTGACGCAGTAAATTACATTAAAGAGAATGCTCAATAAAATTTCAAGAGGGCCCCGTTTAGCGGGGCTTTCTTAATAATTATTTGATGGGGTGAACCATGAAACATCGTGTGGTCATTACTGGTTTAGGGGTTATCACAGCTGTCGGACAAACTAAAGAGCAATTTTGGGATTCGATCATTAACGGAAAATCAGGTGTCGACTATATAACTTCATTTGATACTTCTAAATTTGATGTAAAAATTGGGGCCGAGGTTAAAGATTTTGATCCTGGTCAGTTTATGGACAAAAAAGAGATCAGACGTACTGATCGTTTTGTCCATTTTGCGGTGGCTGCATCAAAATTAGCCTTGGAAGACAGTGGTTTGGTAATTGATCAGCAAAATGCCAAAGATGTTGGTGTAGTTATTGGATCAGGAATTGGCGGTATCAGAACTTTTGAAGAACAGACCAAAATATGTCTGGAGAAAGGGCCTGGCAGGGTCAGTCCGTTTTTTATCCCAATGTTAATTCCAGATATGGGTTCAGGATATATTTCAATTATCACCGGTGCTAAGGGGCCAAATCATACGGTAGTAACTGCGTGCGCCTCAGCTTCCCATTCGATTGGAAATTCATTTCGGTTAATTCAAAACGGTTATGCGAAGGCGATGATTACCGGCGGAGCAGAAGCGGCGATTTCTCCGCTGTCATATGCCGGGTTTACTTCGGCGGGAGCATTGTCGACCAATAATGATAATCCTAAAGGAGCAAGCCGTCCTTTTGACTTAAATCGTGATGGATTTGTTATGGGTGAAGGTTCAGGTATTCTGATCCTGGAAGAACTTGAACATGCATTAAAACGGGGAGCTAAGATCTATGCCGAACTGGTTGGATTTGGAGAGACCGGTGACGCATATCATATGACTGCTCCGCATCCTGAAGGATCCGGAGCGGCTGAAGCAATGGCGTTAGCGATTGCAGATGCAGGTATAAAGCCCGCCCAAGTATCATATATTAATGCTCATGGAACTTCAACTCCGGCGAACGATCATTTAGAGACGTTAGCAATTAAAACAGTCTTTGGAGAATACGCCAAATCAATTCCGGTAAGTTCAACCAAATCGGTTACCGGTCATCTGTTAGGCGCTGCCGGAGGGATTGAAGCAATTATTTGTGCTTTGGCAATTAGGGATGGTTTGATTCCACCAACGATCAATTATCAAACTCCCGATCCTAATTGTGATTTAAATTATGTTCCAAATAATTACCAGAAAGCTGAACTTGAATACGTTTTATCCAATTCATTAGGTTTTGGAGGACACAATGCGTGTCTAGCTTTTAGAAAGTATAATGGATAAGTTAAACCGTACCAAGAAAAAACAACCCGATGATTTTCAGGGGACAATAGCAGAATTGTTAGCCCAAATGGGAATAGTGGCAGTTGATCTTGAGTATTTTACTGACGCTCTTACTCATTCTTCATATGCCAATGAGCATGGCGTGAACAGCAATGAACGCCTTGAATTCCTGGGAGATAGCGTCTTAGGGCTTATTGTTTGCCAGTTTCTCTTTGAAAATTATCCCAACTATAACGAAGGTAAACTTGCCAAACTTAAATCAACTATGGTTAGTGCGCCTGTTTTAGCCAGGCTAGCGACGAATATCGGGTTGGATCAGTATATCCGGCTGGGATACGGTGAACTACGTTCCAGCGGCAGGACCAAGCTTAATATCCTTGCGGATGTTTTTGAAGCAATGATTGGTGCTTATTTTATGAATTTTGGTTTTGATAAGACAAAGGAGTTTTTCTTACCGCTGATCAAAGCTGAATTACCGGAGGTAATTGCCCATCTGGATGAAGTAAATGCCAAAACCAATCTTCAGGAATTAACTCAGGCTAAAGGAATCAAGCCGGAATACCGAATAATCAAAGAAGAAGGACCACCCCATAACCGTTTTTTCTGGGTTGAGGTTTTGATTAATAACAAGGTGGCCGGAACAGGAACAGGAAGATCGATTAAAGAAGCACAAAATAAAGCTGCTTTAGCTGCATTGAATAATCTTCAGCAATAAACCGCAATAAATTTTGCTAAAAAGGTTTTTTTTTGAGGATTGTTGAATATGATATGATATGAGCAAAGTTTCGATTAGGGGGCTATTTTAATGGATGTATTAAAAGTTTCTGCAAATTCAGTGCCAAAATCGGTAGCCGGCGCTTTAGCGGCTGTATTAAGAGAAAAAGGAATTACCGAAGTGCAAGCTGTAGGGGCTGGTGCAGTAAATCAAGCAGTTAAGGCAATAGCTATTACTCGAGGGTATGTAGCCCCAAATGGCATAAATCTGGTATGTACTCCAGGTTTTGTCGAAATTAATATTGATGGTCAGACCCGAACAGCGATTAAATTCATTATTGAGCCTCGTTAAGTTACCGCGTAAGCGGTTTTTTTATTTTATTCATATACCGGACAACCTCAGTCATATATTTAATTAAGGTCTTGAATACTTAATACTTTAACATGAGCTGGAGGTGCCGGATTGAATCAGCAATTAGATTTGGAATTATTAATGCAAATACGTCAAAACCAAGATGAACTGGCGATGGAAAAACTGGTGAAGAAATACCTGCCAATGATCAGGCACATTGTTAACAATCAAAATATTCTTAATGATGATTACGAGGATTATCTTCAAGAAGGAGCAGTTGGTCTGTTAAAAGCAATCGAACAGTATCGTCCGGACGATTATCGAATCAAGTTCAGCACGTTTGCTTATCTTTGTATTTTGCGAAGAATTTATAATAAGATTAAACAAAGCTATACTAAGAAATCATTGCTGGTGTCAGGTTCCGTCTCTTTGAATCAAACCGTCTATGAAGAGAGTAACCGGACTTTATTAAATATGATGGCTGATTACTCGAATGAGCCATTTACAATGGTCGAGAATGATTGGATTGTTGAACGGCTCAATATGGTTTTAATGGCCTATTTATCGCCGTTGGAATATCAAGTAATTCAATTATTGCTGAACGGATTTAATTTAAGCGAGATTAATAAGATCTTAAATCAACCAATTAAGACAATTGACAATGCCCGGACCCGGGCACGTCTGAAACTGAAGAAAGTAGTTATTGAGTATGGTTCGTTGTTAAGCCCTAAAATTCCAATGAAAACTAAAAAAAGAAAGGATATCGCTATAAACTTAAAAGTAGTTTAGCCGATAACAATAAAGACCTCCATTTTAAATAAAAGGTACTTGTTAACGCCTCCGTTAGCAGGTATTTTTTTTTTGCCCATATTGTGGTAAAATAAGTTGGATAAAAGGGGGATTGGAATTGTATTTAAAACGCCTGGAAATAATAGGTTTTAAGTCATTTGCCGATAAAATCAAGCTCGACTTTTTACCGGGTGTTACTGCGGTTGTCGGTCCCAATGGCAGTGGTAAAAGCAATATTTCTGATGCCTTACGTTGGGTCCTTGGTGAGCAAAGTATTAAAACTTTGCGTGGTTCGAAGATGGATGACGTTATCTTTGCCGGGACCCAGTACCGTAAACCGCTGGGCTTAGCTGAAGTAACAATTGTATTGGATAATTCTGACCATTCGATCCCGCTGGAATTCAATGAAATATCGATCACCCGGAAACTTTTTCGTTCCGGTGAAAGCGAATACTTAATTAATAAATCTCCGGTCAGACTCAAAGATATTCATGAACTGTTTTTTGATACCGGGTTAGGAAAAGATGCCTACTCGGTAATCGGGCAAGGGAAGATCGACAGTATTCTTTCGGTAAAAGCGGAAGAACGACGGATGATCTTTGAAGAAGCAGCCGGAATAATCAAATATAAAGCCCGTAAACAAGTGGCGGAAAAGAAGTTGGACGATACCGATCATAATTTAACAAGGGTTAAAGATATTATTTTAGAATTGCAGTCACAGTTGGGCCCGTTAGAAACCCAAGCCCAATTGGCAGAGACTTATTTAGAGTTTAAGACGGAATTATCACAACTCGAGATTAATTATTATGGGAGCTTGATTCAGAAATTACAATTGGAGCTGGATGAGTTGCAGGCGGCCCAAGTAAAGTTGACTGATGAGCTCCAGGGGCTTGAAGGCCAAGAGAGTCTAATTGAAGCCAAGATCGAGGAAGAACGTTTACAGGTTTTGAATTTGGATAATCTGTTAAACCAGATGAATGAAGATTTTTTCCGCATTCAAAATCAGATCAGTAAATTGACGGAGCAGATCAATTTTTTACATACCAGGTTGGATGATATTGAACGACAGGATAATGAGTACCGTCATAGCCTTAACATTAATCAGGAACGGAAAACGGCGCTGCTCCAGGAGCAGACAGAGCTATCCGCTGAAATTGCCAAAATTGAAGTTACTTTAGAGGCTGACCGTTCACTGGAAGATCAGGAAAATGGAATCTTAGCTCAAATTAACGCTGACTTAAAGTCGCTTGAAGCAGAAGAGCAAAGTTTGAAGAATGAATTGATTGAAGTTTTAAATAATACTGCTGCTTTAAAGAATAAATTAAACAGTGCCGTTTTACAGAAGAATTTCATCGTTAAACAGGTTACCGAACATCAAATCAAACAGACCAATTTAAAGCGCCAGATTGATGAATGGCAAGGTATTATTGGTGCGAAATCAGAATTATTGCAGGACGGGGCAAATGAGTTGTCTGAAAATCATAAATTACAGACAACATTGAGCAATAAATTGGTCGAATTAGAAGCGGCCCAAAGCGAACTTGAGGCGAAAAATTTAGAGTGGCACCAGTTAATTCGTGGAGTAGAGAGTAAGATTAGCTTACTTGAAGAACTGGAACATAATTATCAGGGATATTTCCAGGGAGTGAAATCATTACTGGCTGATACTGCCAATGAGCGTTTTCACTCTAAAATCCATGGAATTGTTGCTGACTTAATTAAAGTAAAGCCAGGAATGGAATTGGCGATCGAAACCGCTTTGGGTTCGAGTATCCAGAACGTTGTAATTGACGATGACCAGGCCGCTCAGGAAGCAATTGCTTATTTGAAGAAACACTCGAAGGGCAGAGTGACATTCTTACCCTTAAATCGAGTTCAGTCATCTGAATCAAAGTTCTTAAAATATCAGGAGTTGCTGCGCCAGTCGTCATCGCATACAGCGATTGATCTATTGGAGTTTGCGCCCCAATACCGGAATGTCATCAATTATCTTTTAAGCCAGGTGATTGTTGCACCTGACTTAAAAACTGCGGTGCAGATCAGCACCAAATTAGACCGTAGTTTCCGAATTGTAACACCGGAAGGGGACTTGGTTAATCCGGGCGGTTCAATCACCGGAGGAAGTAATGAGCGGCAACGGATGGGATTATTGAGCCGGAAACGTGAAATTGAGGACCTCAAAAAAGAAAAACACGATGCCGAAGCGTTTTTAGCGAAGGGGATTCAAGCAATCAGCGCCAACAAGGAAGAGATTCAAGCAACATTAGCAAAGCTTGAGTCCTATAAAAAGGTCGAAAATGAGCTTAATTTGAAACAGCTTTCGATTCAAAGGGAGATCGAAACATTATTGCAGAATATTAAACGCAACCAACAGGAGTATGAATTACTAACTGATCAAATCAATGAGATTCAGCAGGAAAGCAGCCGGTTTGAAACAGGTAAGGAAGAATTAGAACAACAGATCACTGCTGCCGAAATTCTTCTGAAGCAGATTGAGACCAAAATTGCAGAAACTATTGAATCCCTTAGTTCCAAAAAACAACTCAAAGATCTGCAACTCCAAAAGCTTAGTGAGATTAAGTCAAGATTGAGTGCGGGGATCCAGGAGTTGAATGGAAAGCAAGCACTCCAAATTAAACTGGAGAAACAGTTGGTTGAGAGTGATGGCCTGCAACAGGAGCTAGGTGAGAAACAACAAGCTTTAATAACGGAGACCGAGACGATCAAACAGACAATCATTGATTTAACCAAAGCGATCGAAGTTGAGAAGGTTAACTTAGTAAGTCAACAGGACGCGATCAATCTGAAAAAGACCGAAAAAGAAGAGATTTTGGCGCACATTAGAGAACTTGAAGGAAATCAACGCAGTATTCGGCGGAAAAATAATGATTATCAAAATCAGTTGCATCGCCTGGAGTTGAAACTGAATCAAAAAACTAATGAAATTGCAAATCTCCAAAATCGCCTAATAGAAGATTATGGTTTGGAATGGCAGAATCAACTTGATGCGGCTTGGATTCAGCCGGAAGCAGTAACTGGCAGAATCGAAGATTTGAAGACCAAGATTCGGGAATTGGGACCGGTCAATCCCGGTGCGATTGATGACTATCGTCAGGTAAAGCAGCGATATGAATTTTTAACCAGTCAATCCGAAGACTTGATCAAGGCTAAAAGTTCGCTTCAGAAAGTGATTGCCGAGATTGAATGCACTATCACCGAGCGTTTTAATGAAACCTTTGCTAAAATCAGAGACGAATTTACCAAGATCTTTGCCAGACTGTTTGAGGGAGGACATGCCGATCTTTTGCTGGTTGAACCTGAAAATCCGTTGACTTCGGGGATTGAGATCATTGCCCAGCCACCCGGGAAGAAACTCCAAAGCTTATCATTGTTGTCAGGTGGTGAACGGGCGATGACAGCAATCGCGCTGTTGTTTTCGATTTTGACCATTAAACCTGCTCCATTTTGCATCCTGGATGAGATTGATGCAACCCTGGATGAGGCGAATGTGCGAAGATTCAGCCATTTGCTGGAAATCTTCAGCGAGAAACTGCAGTTTATTGTCGTAACCCATCGCCGTGGTACCATGGAAGTGGCGAACGCGCTTTATGGAGTGACAATGGAGGAGATGGGAGTATCGAAACTGATCTCTTTGGATTTGAGTGAGAAAGCCGGGTAATTTTGGTACTATCAAAGTAAAGGTTAATTGTGATTAAAATAATTGAATTTAAATTAAATATTCAAAGGAGCGCATTATGGGACTGAATTTTTTTGCCAAATTGAAAGAAGGATTAGCCAAGACCAAAGCTAATCTGGTTGAGAATTTAGAAGGGATCTTCAGTTTAAAAAAGATTGATGATGAATTTTATACGGAGTTAGAAGACTCGCTAATTATGGCGGATGTAGGGGTTGAGACCACTACCTACTTGATCGATCGACTAAAAAAAGCGGTAAAAGAGCAGAATATTACCGAACCGTTTAAGTTGAAGGAGGTCTTAGTCGGTGAAATAACGGCAATCTTCAAAGAAGTAGGCTCCAAACCGTTCAACTTTGAAACCAAAAATAAAGTTTATTTAATTATTGGTGTCAATGGTGTTGGTAAGACCACTACCATTGCCAAACTGGCTGCCAAATTTAAAGATGCCAAACGCCAGGTCTTATTGGTTGCCGGGGATACTTTCCGGGCAGCAGCGACTGAGCAGTTAGTTATGTGGGGAGAGCGGATTAATGTTCCGGTAATCCACCACCAGGAAGGTGCTGACCCGGCGGCGGTTGTCTTTGACGGTATGGCAGCCGGTAAAGCGCGGAAATCCGATATCATAATTATCGATACTGCCGGTCGGTTACATACTAAAGTTAACCTGATGGAGGAACTGAAGAAGGTCAAGCGGATTGTCAATAACAATCTTGATCAATATACCTTAGAGACGATTATGGTAGTTGATGCAACTACAGGGCAAAATGCGGTCAATCAGACCAAAGTATTCCACGAGGCGTTGGGGATTGATCAACTGATTATCACGAAATTGGATGGGACTGCCAAAGGCGGAATCATTATATCAATCGCCAATCAGTTACGGATTCCGATTGGATTGATCGGGGTTGGTGAAAAGGCGGAAGATCTTCAGGAATTTGATGCGGAGCTGTTTACGAAAGCATTGTTTGAGTGAGACGTGAATGAAGTCAACGAAACTGTTTCAGTTTAGTTGCTATAAGCTATCAAAATCATTTGGGAGTTAGGTACGATGCGACAAAAATATTTTATCACAACCTTTGGTTGTCAAATGAATGTTAATGATTCAGAAGTAATTGCTGGAATATTGGAATCCATAGGATATGAGTCAGCAGCTACAATTGAAGCTGCTGATTTAGTATTATTGAATACTTGCTGTGTCCGTGAAAATGCCGAAAACCGGACCTTCGGCCATATCGGGAATCTAAAAGAGTTAAAAGAGAAGAAGCCGGATCTGATCATCGGTCTTTGCGGGTGTATGGCGCAAGAGGCTAATGTTGTCGAAAAGATTCGGGAGAGCTATCCTCATGTTGATCTGGTTTTTGGAACCCATAACTTGCATCAATTGCCGGAGTTGTTACAGAAAGTCCGGGAAACATCTTCCCGGGTGATCGAAGTATGGGACAGTGAAGGCGAGATTCATGAGGGGCTTCCGATTAAACGGGATGAGACTTTCCGGGCTTGGGTTACAATTATGTATGGTTGCAATAATTTCTGCACTTATTGTATTGTTCCGTATGTCAGGGGCCGGGAACGGAGCCGTAAACCCGAGGTGATCCTGGAGACAGTTCGGGATTTAGCTGCTAATGGTGTAAAAGAAGTTACGCTTTTGGGTCAAAACGTCAATTCTTACGGGAAAGATATTGGTGATGGCTGGAACTTTGCTCGCTTATTGCGTGAGCTTGCCAAGACGGATATTGCCCGGATTCGCTTTCAAACTTCACATCCTAAAGACCTCTCCGATGAATTGATCGAGGTTATTGCTGCGGAACCGAAGATCTGCCGCCACCTGCACCTTCCGTTTCAAGCCGGTAGCAGCAGGATCTTAAAGTTGATGAACCGGCAGTATACCAAAGAACAGTATTTGGAGCTGGCGCAAAAGATCCAGCAACGAGTAACGGATATTGCTTTGACCACCGATATTATCGTAGGATTCCCTGGGGAAACCGATGCTGATTTTAATGACACTTTGGATCTGGTCCAACAGGTAAGATTTGACGGGGCCTTTACCTTTATTTATTCTCCCCGGGTGGGTACTCCTGCTGCCAAGATGGAGGACCCGACACCGGAGGAAGTGAAGAAAGAGCGTTTGATGAAGTTAATTGAAATCCAAAACAAGATTTCACTCGGGAAAAATCAAAATCTGGTTGGGACGCTGCAGGAGGTCTTGATTGAAGGGTCCAGTGAGAAAGATGCGGCGATCTGGTCCGGACGGACCTCACAAAATAAGCTGGTCCATTTTGAACCGGCCGGACAAGTTGCTATTGGTGACCTTGGAGTGGTGCGGGTCACTGGAGCTAAAACCTTTACCCTGGAAGGGAAGTTGTTAGGTTAGATTTTTAATCAACTCCTTCATATCCTCTGGCAGTTCCACCGTGAGGTCGGGAATTGCGAAGGGGGAGTTTTTAAAGCATAATTGATAAGCATGTAATGCCGGACGCTTGATCAAATTTGAGACTACTCCGTATTGGCGGTCTCCGACTATTGGATGACCGATATGGCTAAGGTGGACTCTGATTTGATGGGTGCGTCCGGTTTTTAGATTTAACTCTAAAAGCGAGTGCTCTTTAAATACTTGTAAGACACGGTAGTGGGTCTCCGCTGGGTCGCCTTCAGCTGCTACGGTCCGCTGTTTCCCTTTAACGCTGATAGGGAGCTTAATGATCCCTTCACTGGATTTGGGAATTCCTTGGACAACGGCATGATAAATCCGGATAATCTGGTGTTTTTGTATAGATTCAGATAGTTTTAGTTGGGTAGTAGCATTTTTCGCAAAGATTACCAACCCCGAAGTGCCGTAATCGAGCCGGTTGACAGGTCTTACTTTAGCTTTGAACTGTTGCTTTTCAAAATAAGCGGCAACCCGGTTGGCTAAGGTGCCGCTTTTAATCGAACCGGAAGGATGAACCGCTATTAGGGCAGGTTTGTTAATAATAAGCAGTTCGTTATTTTCATAGACGATCTCCAAAGGTAAATCTTCAGCAATTAATGACTGATGTTCTTCACCTAACGCATAGACTCTGATTAAATCGCCTTTCTTTACTTTGGCTTGTGAATGAGTCTTCTTGCCATTAATCATGATCAGCCCTTTAAAGAAGTATTTTCGAAGTGCTCTCCCGGATATTTCGGTTTGTTCTTTGATCAATGATGTGAGCAAAATTGGTTCGGGATTAGTATATCTAGTTTCGAATAGAATTTGTTTGTTTTTAGACATAGTTATAAGTCCTTTAAAATTGAAAGGTTCAGTGGAAAAAAAGTTTAGTTGGTTTGTATAATCATTGTAAATATTTTACAATAAAAAATTTTTTAATCAACAATAATTAAGAAATCATATTTAACAGTTTTTGCAACATTTAAACCTCAAAACAGTTGAATTTTATTATATTGATATATTATTCCAGTTAATTTATAATGTAAATAGTTATATTTATTAAACATAATCTAGCTTAATATCAAAAAACTGATAACATTTAACTTTGATCTTGTTTTGGACCGGGATTATTAAAGTTCGATCCGACCGGATTTGTTAAGTTACATAATGGAAATTGAGTACGTTGTATGGAGACGACATTTCATGTATAAAAAAGAGATTAGTAGAGAAGGATTATTATCTTTAATAGCTCAATATCAAGAACAATTGCAACAGGATTTATCCCAGGTTCAAAAAGAGCTTGAAGATTTGAAACCGGAACTGAAAAATTGTATGGAAAGAGTTCGTAATGCAGCGATCGAGCAGTTTTTGAAAGAAGATATACCTGAAAATAAAGAAAGAAACCAGAAAATTGCTGATTTACAAAAAGATTTAAAAAATTACATAGAAGCTAAAGAGCGTATTGAACAGACTAAAACTAAAAGATATGGGTCTTTATTTAGTAAAATAACACATCCATACTGGGAAAAGGCGTTGGAGCAAACCTATGAAAACTTGCAAAAAAGAAGAGAAGAGATTCTTGAAGATAAAAAGCAGCTCCTGAAGACAGATTTTGCTCAAAGATGGATTGATATCGATTGTCGTTGGAGACTGCGAAATGAGACTGTCTTTAAAGATTTTATGACTTACAAAGGTCAAGAGAGTCAAATTGAAGACAAGCTGCGAAAGTTAGAACAATTGGGGAAAAATATTGAGAAAAATGAACGTGACAATTTTATCGTTGTAGGCAATATTGGAACTCCAGATAATTTGATCCAAAGGATTTCTCAAATTAATAACCAATTAGATACTATTACTGTTTCGATTCGAGAATTTGAGACAATGGTTGATGCTCATTTAAAGGAAGTTAGTTTTAAATATGATGAGGATATAGAAAAAGTTGCAGATTTAGCTAAGAGAATTACTGAAAACGAACTTATGAATGCTCAAAAGGATATTTATAACAAAGAAGATAAAGTAATTGATTATAGAAGATGGACAGCAATAAAAAAATTCCAGAAAGAAATTCCGAATATCAATTTTGAAACTTTGATCAGAAACGGTCAACTGGAAAAATTGCCGTTTAATGTCATTAACCATATCCGTAATACCTCTGAATATATAGATTTTAAACAAACAGCTAAAGTAAAAGAGGTTATTGAGGGTTATAAAAGCCAGATTTCAAAAATTCCTGATTCTGGGCGAAGGATTGAGATAAAAAATAAATATTTTTCATCGTTTGATAGCATTATTAAATCTAAATCAGAAATTGATTCAAAGATAAAAAACTTAACTGCCGGCATTCATAATTTAACTGATAAAGGACAGACAAAGAATTTTGATATGTAGTTATAATTAAATATGTATTAAAAAGAGGGGGTTGAAACATGAATCTGGCACAATGGAAAGCAGCTAACTATGATAAAAGAGTTGAATTTTTAAAAGATCAGGCATTTGAATGGACAAAAAAAGACTGGAAGATTGAAGTAATACCTGATGACCAGTTTGTAATTAACAATTATTATTCTAATTGTGATGATACCATTTATTTAAAAAATACTTTACTTGAATCTGATTCATTGTATTTTAAAGCTATAGAATCTTTAAGTGGGTCAATTACTGCCATTAAACAGGCTTATTTGAGAAATCATCCGGAAGAGTGTAAAACTCCACTTGATGCTGTAGAATATGAAATTACTTGTGAAATTGGTTATTCAGATGGTATCAGTTTTCGTGGCAGTAGAAGTCAGGAAGAGATCCGAAAATCCAGTTATTATGAGACCAGAAAATTCTGTCTGTTAAATGGTGACAATAATACCCCTGAATATAAAGATTATCTGAAAGAAATTGCTAAATTAGAGCGAAGTTTTAAAGTAAAACTGTCTAAAGAATTTGGCAGTGATGATTATCAAAAGAAAGTAGAGTATGAAAATTACAAGGAATATCAACGGCTAGTCTCTAAAAAGCAAAAAATGCTTGAGAAAGAGAATGAAGTGATAGAACTTAAAATTTTTAAATTAAAAGAACAATCTAAGGATCAAACCGTTTCGTTTGAAACAGTTAATGAGATTGATCAATTAAAACAGCAATTGGAACTTAATAACAATGAAATCAAACGGTTAGCAACGGAGAAGACATTAAATCCCAAGCTCGGTAAACTTTTTGAAGTTTACAACCAAAAGATGGAACTTTATGATCAGGAATCAAAGATATTATTAAAAATGGAAGATATTGAGCGGCCTCTGGTAAATGGTTATACTTGGGGTGCTGAAGCTCTGAAACTGGTTGGTGATTGTGAAAGTGCATATAAACATGTTAAACGGGTTGGCGAGGAGCTCGAAAATAAATCAAAGAAATTGGAAGAATTAAACGAGAAAAGTAAGGAGAGAAAAGGACTATCCAAATTAAAAAATTTCAAAACTTTTATCCAAAAAGTTGACATTAAAATGGATATTTATGAATTAAAAGGAAAGTATGCAAAAGCGATACAGGAATTTGAAGAATCACGGAAACAAGCGTTAGAAGGTGAAGCTCAGTTTAAGAAAGCGTATCTAAAAAATCTTCGGGAAAATCCTGAATATATGAAATTGCGAACTGAATTAGGAAAAGTTCTTAATAAACAGAAAGCTCTTGAGGAAAAAGCTAAACATACTTTTGATAAAAGAACTGGTGTTGAACATCAAGAATATGGAAATAGGATCGGTCTTAAATCTTCCGGAAACGGCGGGATGAATTGGAGTTAAATAATTTCAGTGATTTTTAATTTACAAACAACTGTTATCTTGTTATAATAATTGCAACCTTAAACAAAGTATTAAAAATTTTGTTTAGGAAAAACTGTAGGATGGTAGGAGGAACAGAATATGATCGTTGTGATGAATGAAGGAGCTACTGAGGCTCAAATTGAACATGTGAAGGAAAAGCTTGCGGCATTAGGCTTTGGGATTCATTATTCCAAAGGGGTAGAACGGACAGTCTTAGGCGTAATTGGACAAAAGTCACCGGGTCTGCTGGAATCGATTGAAGCAATGGAAGGTGTTGAAAAAATTGTTCCAATTATGAAACCTTTTAAGTTAGCCAGTCAGGAGTTTAAGCGAGAAACGACAATTGTCGATGTCTCCGGTGTCAAGATTGGAAGTTCCAAATTGGTCGTGATGGCCGGACCTTGCGCTGTTGAAAATGAAGAACAGATGTTATTGACAGCCAAGGCGGTAAAAAAAGCCGGCGCTTCAATGCTTCGCGGTGGAGCATTTAAACCACGGACTTCGCCATATGCCTTTCAGGGTTTGGAAGAAGATGGTCTGAAGATCCTGAAACAGGTTAGTCGGGAAGTTGGGATTCCTTTTGTAACTGAAGTGGTGAATCCTCGTGATGTTGATTTAGTAGTCGAATATGCCGATATGTTACAAATTGGTGCCCGCAATATGCAAAACTTCACGTTGTTAAAGGAAGTCGGTAAAACTAAAAAGCCGGTAATGTTGAAACGCGGGTTGGCGGCAACGATTGAAGAATGGTTAATGGCGGCAGAATATATATTGAGCGAGGGTAACTATGACGTTGTCCTCTGTGAACGTGGGATTCGCACCTATGAAACTTCAACCAGAAATACCTTGGATTTAAGCGCAATTCCAACCATCAAGCGGCTGAGTCATCTACCGGTAGTGGTTGACCCGAGTCATGCTTCAGGGAAGCGGCATCTGGTGTTACCATTAAGTCGGGCGGCAATTGCCGCCGGTGCTGACGGTCTGATTATTGAGGTCCATCCTGATCCGGAAAATGCACTCTCGGATGGTCCCCAATCGTTAACATTTGATGGTTTTGACGAAGTAATGAAGAAATTGGAACCGATTGCCACGGCAATGGAGCGACAGATTTAATGGTTACTTTCAATGACAAGATTGCAATATTAGGATTAGGCTTAATGGGCGGCTCTTTAGGAGCCGCTCTCGTTCGAAATGGCCATCAGGTTGCAGGATGGGACATTGATCCCTGCGCAGTTGAGGAAGCATTCCGGATGGGAGCGATCAATGTACTGGCGGAGGATTTTGCCGGTGTAGTCAGCGATGCGCAGTTTATCTTCGTTGCCACACCAGTGTTGACGATTGCCGGTCTGATCCGGCAGTGTTTGCCTTATATCAAACCGGGTACTGTTTTCTCTGATTTAGGCAGTATTAAAGGGTTAATCATTCAGCAGGTTAATGAGTTTCTACCGGAAGGTTGTTTCTTTGTTCCGGGGCATCCGATGACCGGTTCCGAAAGACACGGAATAACCGCAGCTGATCCGTTCTTATTTGAGAATGCCGCTTATATCTTGATCGAAACTCCTGCTTTACCGGTAGAGGTTTTAACCAAGATTAAACAGCTCTTAACTAAAACCGGAGCTCATCTGATTGTCTTAACTGCTGATGATCACGACCGAATTGTCGGGATGGTTTCTCACTTGCCACACCTGGTCTCGGCTGTGTTGGCGCAGACTGCCGGAGTTGAAGAAGAGCAATACCCGGGTACGCTTGCCTTGGCTGCCGGGGGATTTCGGGATACGACCCGGTTGGCGCTTGGTTCACCCAAGTTATGGGAGGAGATAATTACGGGCAACCGGGATAAAATCTTAACTGCAATTACTGCCTTTCAGGAACAATTGGAGAGATTAAAACAGATTATTGCGACTGATAATCGCAGCGCGCTTAACGGTTTTTTGAGTAATGCCCACGATGTACGTGCTCAAATCCCGGCTAAAAATAAAGGAATCGTCTCATTAGTACATGAGATGGTAGTTACCATTGAAGATCGTCCCGGGACGATTGAAGCGGTATTAAGGCATCTGTCAAAGGTTAATATTAACGTCAAAGATGTTGAGATTCTCCGGGTGCGTGAGGGGGATGGCGGAACCCTCAAGTTGGCGCTGGAGAATGACCAGGCTGTGGAGACAGCAATCAGGGTCTTGCGTGAGCAAGGTTTTAAAGCTTGGAGAAGGTGAATTGGAACGATGGGTTATGATTTACATGTACATTCAACTTATTCGGATGGGACATTGACTCCGGCTGAGGTGCTTGACCGGGCGATCGCTAAAGGTCTTAAGGGGATAGCGATCACTGATCATGATAATGTTGACGGGATTGCGGAAACTTTGGCAGAAGCCAGAAAACGAAATTTTCAGGTGATACCGGGAGTCGAAATTACGACCGATTTTGGTGAATATGAAGCGCATATTTTGGGTTATAATTTTGACTGGCAACATCCCCGTCTGTTGCAGAAGCTGGAACAGATCGTAGCCAGCAGAGTCCGGCGGGCGCAGTCGATGATCGAGAAACTAAACCGCCACCATGTGCCGGTCACTTGGGAACAGGTTTTGAAATTTTCCAATGGCCGTTTTGTGGGCCGGCCGCATATCTTTAAAGCGATGGAAGCAATCGGTTATGTCGACAGTCAACATCGTAATTCGGTCTTTGATTATTATTTAGGACAAAATGGTGTTGCTTACATACCGCATCAAGAGATCGAGACTAAAGAAGCGATTGAACTGATATTGGATGCCGGCGGGATTCCGGTGTTAGCCCATCCGGGCCGGGTTGGAGCGGATCATCTGATTGAGCAGTTTGCCGGCTGGGGTTTACGGGGGATTGAAGTTTACTATCCATCCCATATGCAGGAGTTGATCGATCGGTTATTGATTGTTGCCGAGAAGTTACAACTTTATGTGACGGGTGGCTCGGACTTTCATGGCCGCCTGGGGCAGGCAGAGCTTGGTGATGCCCAGGTGAGTGAATTACCGTGGGTTTTGAGTGGAAAATAAAAATACAACAAAATAATTGGCACAGGAGTATACTTTTAAAAAGGTTACTCTTTTTTGTTTTTTTGTAATTTGATTATTTTTAAACTTGTTGATCAAATTTAGTATAGGAAAAAGCTCTGAAAGTATTACGACAGAAGAGCTTTTAACCGTGGAATATTGACTTTCCCGACTTAAAGCGGATATATTGACTGATTTTAGAGAATAATAGCCATACTTTACTAATTATGCTCTGAACAGCTTAAGATTAATCAAGAAAATATCTTTTTTAGCTTAACAGAAAAATGCCATTATGGTAAAATAGGTACGGTTGACTTTGATTATACTATATTATTAATCTTGAAAGGTATTGAATGAGTAATTTCAGGGATAATTTTCGCCAAAAATATAAATCGTTCAAAATCAAAGCACAAATACAGATTCTCTTTTGGTTAGTTGCCTTTTTGGGCAGCACATTAAGGTATAAAGTGATCGGCAGAGAACAGTTGGATGAATTCCATGGCAAACAGGGGTTTATCATCAATACCTGGCATGGTCAGCAACTGATCGGTTTTTATTTCTTTAGGGGTTGTGGCTATTATATTCTGTCCAGTTTGAGCCGGGACGGAGAATACTCCAGTAGCATCATGCGGAAATTTGGCTGGAAGATCATCCGTGGCTCTTCTACCAGAGGCGCTGTACGGGGATTGATTGAATTATTACGGGTTTTAAAGCAGGGGGCAGGGATCGCCTTGACTCCGGACGGGCCCCAGGGGCCGATCTATCATATCGAACCGGGAGGGCTTTATCTGGCGCAAAAGACCGGTGCTCCGTTAATTCCATTGGCATTTGTCTTTCAACATAAATGGATTTCTAAGAAGAGTTGGGATAAATTTGTCATTCCGAAACCATTTACCAGATGCGTCGCTTACTTTGGCAAACCTTTATTTATTGATGAAGAATTGACCGAAGAACGGTTGGAAATTGAAAAACAGCGGTTACAGGAAGCGATTCATGAAGCTAATCGGTGTGGAGAAGAGGTTTTAAAACAGTGGATCGATCAAAAATAGCTTATCTGCTCTATAATTGTTTTTTAACGTGCAGTTCATTTATTCTGCTTCCCTGTTTTATTATTCGAAATCTAGTACTACGACGGCCGGTTTTTCCTTATTTTAGAAATATCAGTGAATCGGAGTTGGCAAGGCTTCATGGTAAAAAAATAATTTGGTTACAGGCAGTATCGGTTGGTGAAGTAGTAGTCGCCAATATCATTATAAATGAATTACAACGTAAATTACCTAATTATGCAATTGTCTTATCAACGACTACACCGTCAGGGCGGGCTATGGCCGAACAGTTAGTAGGCGATAAAGCACTTTTAACTTACTTTCCTTTTGACATACCCTATTTCAGCAAGCGTTTTGTTAACCGTTTACAACCGGAAATACTGATTTTAACTGAAACCGAAATCTGGCCGAATGCGATCCGTTATGTCAAAGCAATCGGTGGCAAAGTAGCAATTATCAATGGGATCATCAGTGATCGTTCTTTTCGGCGTTATCAAAGATTTGCTGCTTTTTTGAAGATTGTCTTCAGCCAGGTTGATTTGTTTGTAATGCAAGCGGCAGAATATGCAAACCGAATTGGAAAACTGGGAGCACCACTGGATCGGATTAAAGTTTTGGGAAACATCAAGTTTGACCAGCCTTTTCCGGAGTTTGATACGGCGCAGATTGATGAGTTTAAGCAGCAATACTGCTGGAGTGAAACTGTTAAAGTCTTTGTTGCTGCCAGTACCCATCGGGGTGAAGAGGAGATTGTACTAGAGGCATATCAACAGTTGATTCGGGAGCAACCGTATTATTTAATTTTGGCACCGCGTCATCCGGAACGGGCTCAAGAGGTAATCAATCTCTTACAACAGAACCAGTTAAACTATATTCGCCGTTCATCAGGTGAAAGTTCAACTTCTGTGTCAATTCTTTTACTGGATACCTTTGGTGAACTGGGATTAGCCTATGCGGTTGCAGATGTTGTACTAGTCGGAGGAAGTTTGGTTAATATTGGCGGTCATAATATTTTAGAAGCAGCTGCACAGTCAAAACCGGTAATCTATGGTCCCTACATGCATAAAGCAAAAGAGAGCCGCCGGATTCTGGAAGCAGTTGATGCCGGATTTATGGTCAAAGATGCTGCTGAATTAGTAGAGTGTATCAAAGATTTACTTGCTGATCCTGAACTCTATCAACAAAGAGCTCGGGCTGCCCAAAATGCTGTCTTCGTTAACAAAGGTTCAGCTGCCAATACTGCCGAATTAATTGCCGGAATACTAGAGGTTTGTAGTGAAAAATAATAATTCATTGGAGCATTATTTATTAAGTGTAATTTCAGGAAAAACCAAAGGCTTTAAGGCTACGCTCATCCGCTGGTTGCTTGGATGTTTGGAAATCATATACTATCTATTGTTAAAAGGCAGGCAGTTATTGACCCGTCCGCAGCGGTTGCCGGTCCCAGTGATTAGTGTCGGGAATATTATTACAGGCGGGACCGGAAAGACACCGACGGTGATCTGGTTGGCGCAGCGGCTGCAACAATCCGGCTGGAAACCGGCGATTTTAACCAGAGGTTATAAGGGGAAGTATCAACAGTCAGGGTTGATCTTTACCGGTGAAGATTTAGAAGTGCTATCACCTGAAGCTGTCGGTGATGAGCCGTATCTGTTAGCGGAAGTATTAGCCGGAGTACCGATTGTAGTTGGACAAGACCGTCTCCGGATGGCAAATAAAGCTTTACAAGAGCGACCTGAAATCTCGGTATTTATTTTGGATGACGGATTTCAATACTGTCGTTTGTGGCGGGATTTGGATATTGTCTTGATCGATGCCCTAAATCCTTTTAGTAATAATCATTTAATTCCGCGGGGGTTGTTACGGGAACCTGTTACTGCGTTAAAACGTGCGGGAATGATCTTTCTAACACGTACTGAACAGGTTGATCCGGAGCAGGTGGACCTGATCATTCGAAGATTGCAAAACCTTAATCTTAAAGCACCCTTTTTGAAAGTAGAAGCCAATCAATGTTATTTTCGCTCATTAAGTGATAAGCAAGCGATAATCCCCAACGGGCATTTGATGCACGAACTGGTTGCTGTATTAACGGCAATTGGGAATCCGGAACAATTTTATCAAACTGTAGAACGGACTAAAGCTACGATTAAATATTTTCAGCCATTTCCAGACCATTACTATTGGACGGCTGATGATATAAGAGAGATTGTTAATTCCTTAACCGACTTAGGACTTAATGTATTAATTGTTACCGGAAAGGATGCTGTTAAACTCCAACAGTTTGCCGCCGAATTTGTGAAGGCCGGAATCCAGTGTTATATTTGTGAGTTGGAGTTTACGGTTAATGATTTGATGGCGGACCGGATAATCAATAATGTTATGAGTAAAGGACGGAAATGAATATGAAAATTTTAGGCGTTATACCAGCCCGGTATCATTCAACGCGTTTGCCGGGAAAACCCCTGTTAAAGATCGGGGACAAGCCGATGATCCAATGGGTTTATGAGGCAGTGCAAAAAGCGAAATTGTTGGATGAAATTTTGGTCGCTACTGATGACCAACGCATTTATGAGGCGGTCTTGAGTTTTGGCGGTAAAGCCGAATTGACTTCACCCGATCATCCGACTGGGACGGATCGCTTGGCAGAAGTGGCAGAGCGTAATCCCGGCTATGACTTGATAATCAATATTCAGGGAGATGAACCTCTAATCAAGGGTGAAGTGATTGACAGTATTGCGCAACCTTTACTTGATGATCCAACGTTAGCAATGTCAACTGCCAAAGTACTCTTAACTGATGAAGCACAGATCAGGGAACCTTCGGTAGTGAAAGTCGTTACTAATGAGCAGGGAGATGCTTTGTATTTCTCCCGTTCCGTAATTCCTTATCCGCGAAATCAGGAAAAAGCGGTTTATTGGAAACATATTGGTTTGTACGGTTATCGCCGGGAATTTCTTTTGAATTATATTAAACTACCGCAGACAACTTTGGAATTGTCTGAATCTCTCGAACAACTGCGGGCTTTAGGCCACGGTTACCGCATCCGGGTAGTGGAAGTTAAAGCTGATTCTGTTGGAGTCGATACTCCTGAAGATTTGGAACGCGTAAGAAAAATACTGGGTTATTAAGGAGAAGATTGATGAAGCAATTATTTGGTGAGCAATTACTTTTAATAGCCGGTCCTTGTGTGATTGAATCTCCGGAGCATACCTGGATGATGGCAACTGAACTGAAGAAGATTGCGGCAGATGCCGGGGTAAAGTTAGTCTTTAAAGCATCGTATGACAAGGCTAACCGGAGTGCAGTTGATTCGTTTCGGGGGCCCGGTTTAAAAGCTGGTCTGGAAATCTTAAAAAAGATCAAGCAGGAATTGCAACTTCCGGTTTTGTCTGATGTCCATTGCGTAAGTCAGATTGAGGCTGCGGCGGAGGTATTGGATATTATCCAGATTCCGGCTTTTCTTTCGCGGCAGACTGATTTGATTGTTGCGGCGGCACAAACCAAAAAAATTATTAATGTAAAAAAAGCACAGTTCAGTGCCCCGGAAGATATGAAAAATGTGCTTGAAAAGGTTTACTCAACCGGTAACCGGCAAGTGATCCTGACAGAGCGGGGTGTATCTTTCGGTTATCATAATCTGGTGGTTGATATGCGTTCGTTGCCAATCATGCGTTCTTTTGGAGTACCGGTTGTCTTTGACGGGACACACAGTGTTCAGAAACCCGGTGGTTTAGGTAAAGCAACCGGAGGCGATCGGAGTTTTGTACCTTATTTATGCCGGGCTGCCGTTGCCACCGGTGTCGATGGAATCTTTCTTGAGGTCCATGACAATCCGGATGTAGCGAAATCGGATGGTCCCAATATGATCCGCCTGTCGGACCTCAGTAGTCTACTCAAAGTTTTGGTGGCAATTGATAAGACCGTTAAAGAGCATTCTAATGAGAACTAAATCTTTCGTCGTGTGAAAATACTTGAAGAGAAGGAAGGAACAGTATTTGAATTGTGATGCAATTCTTGAACGGGCGCGTGAAGTTTTGAAGATTGAAGCCCAGTCTGTCTTGGAACAGGCTGCTAAATTAGACCAGAGTTTTGTCAAAGTGGTTGAGCTGATCTTAAAGTGTGAGGGTAGAGTCGTCATTACCGGAATGGGGAAGTCGGGGTTGGTAGGCCGGAAGATCTCCGCAACATTGTCCAGCACCGGTACACCGTCTTTTTTCCTTCATCCTGCTGAGGCAATTCATGGGGATTTAGGAATGCTGACTCCGTCAGATCTAATCATTGCGATTTCTAATAGTGGGGAAAATGATGAGATCATTTCGTTGCTACCCACTTTAAAGATCTTAGGTAATACCATTGTCAGTTTTACCGCTTCCAAGACTTCTACTTTAGCTAAAAACAGTGATCTGGTTTTAGAAGTTAAAGTAGATCGTGAAGCCTGTCCGTTAGGTTTGGCGCCTACTGCCAGTACCACAACAACTTTGGCTTTAGGTGATGCTTTGGCAATTGCATTATTGGAAGCCCGTAACTTTAATGCGGACGACTTTGCACTTTATCATCCGGGTGGGGCACTGGGCAGAAAACTCCTGCTTACAGTTGAAAAGCTGATGGATACCGGTGAGCGAATTCCGCTAATTCATCAAAAAGCATTTGTGAGAGATGCGGTAATAACGATGACATCTCACGGTAATTATGGTGCCGCAGTCATAGTTGATGATGCTCAAAAGATGGTTGGAATTATCACAGACGGTGATCTGCGGCGAATTTTAGAAAAATATCAAAATCCACTGGAATTACCGGTAGAAGAAGTTATGACCAGGAACCCGAAATCAATAACTCAGGAAAAACTGGCTGCCGAGGCAATGCACATTATGGAAGAGAAAGGCATTACAGTTTTACCTGTTATTGACAGTGATGGAATTGCGATTGGGATCATTCATTTACATGAAATCATTAAGGGTTTAACCGGGATCAAAAAATGACTTCAAAAGAAATAAAAATGTTTTTCACAATTTAAAAAGATTGTTATTTCATTTAAATAACTAAATGTTGATTAAGTAGCGTGGCTGTTAGCTTGACAAGCATTGACCGCTTATGATAGTATGTTATTAATTTGCTGATTTTATATTTTTTTGATTTGTAACCGAGGAGGGTGAATTTTTTGGATTATTTTTTGACCGAAGAACAGTTAATGATTAAAGATTTAGCCCGGCGAATTGCAGATGAGAAGATTGCGCCACGGGCATTGGAACTGGATGAAAAGAACGAATTTCCTTGGGATTTAATGAAGATTATTGCTGATGCTGACCTTTTTGGTGTTTACTTACCTGAGGAGTATGGCGGACTTGGTGGCGGAGTTTTTGAACAATGCCTGGTTGTTGAAGAACTCTCCCGTGCCTGTAGTGGTGTTGCGGTAAGCTATGCTGCTTCAGGACTGGGTTGTATGCCAATCCTGGTATTGGGTTCCGAAGAACAGAAGAAAAAATATCTTCCGGATATTGCTTCCGGAAAGAGATTAGCCGCTTTTGCAGCAACTGAAGCCAATGCGGGAAGCGATCCGGCCGGAATGGAAACTACCGCTGTTTTAGATGGTGATGAATATGTATTGAACGGAACCAAACAGTGGATCACTAACGGTGGCGAAGCGGAGATTTATACGGTTATGGCAGTTACTGATAAGAAAAAAGGTCCTCGGGGAATCAGCTGTTTTATCGTTGAAAAAGGGACCCCGGGTTTCAGTTTTGGAAAGAAAGAAAATAAGATGGGAATCCGCGCTTCGGCTACCCGTGAATTGATCTTCGACAATTGCCGCGTCCCTAAAGAAAACTTGCTTGGTGGCAAAGAAGGTATCGGTTTTATTGCAACAATGAAAACATTTGACCGTACCAGACCTGGTATTGGCGCTCAAGCGATTGGTATTGCTCAAGGTGCATTGGATGTTGCTGTTAAGTATGCTCGGGAACGGAAACAATTTGGCCAATCAATCTCTTCATTCCAAGCTATTCAACATATGTTAGCTGACATGGCTACCCAACTTGAAGCAGCACGGGCACTGGTTTATGCTACTGCCCGAATGATTGATGCTGGTGCCAAAAACTTCTCAAAAGAATCGGCAATGGCCAAACTTTTTGCTTCGGATGTTGCCATGAAAGTAACTGTTGATGCAGTTCAGGTATTGGGTGGTTATGGATACATGAAAGAATATCCGGTAGAGAAGATGATGCGTGATGCGAAGATCACCCAAATTTATGAAGGTACAAATCAGATTCAGCGTAATGTAATCGCGCTGGAACTCATTAAAGAGCTTGCTTCGAAAAAATAATATCCCCAGCGCCCCTATGGGGCGCTTTTTTAGGTTAAAACGGGTTAACGAAGATAAGTTTATTCAAACAACCGTGGAGGAGGAGAAGTAAATTGAAAATCGTTGTTTGTGTGAAACAGGTTCCTGATACTACCGAAGTTAAAATTAATCCTGAAACCAATACATTAATTCGGGAAGGCGTAGCCAGTATCATCAACCCTTTTGATATGTATGCAATTGAAGAAGCGTTACGGACTAGAGAGAAGCTTGGAGGGACGGTAACTGTTTTATCAATGGGGCCCCCCCAAGCTGCGGAAGCTCTAAAAGAAGCAATTGCAATGGGTGCTGATGAGGCGATTTTACTTTCTGATCGGGCCTTTGCAGGAGCGGACACCTTAGCGACATCATACGCTTTAGCAAAAGGAATTGAGAAGATCGGAGACGTGCAACTGATTTTCTGTGGTAAACAGGCGATTGATGGCGATACCGCGCAAGTAGGGCCGGAAATTGCTGAAAAATTAGGAATTCCTCATGTTACTTATGTGAAAAAGATTGACGAAATCAATGAACAAGAGATGATTGTTGAACGGATGAACGAAGACGGTTATGAACGGGTGCAACTGCCGTTACCAGCATTGGTGACAGTAGTAAAAGAGATCAATGAGCCGCGCTTACCTTCGTTAAAAGGGAAGATGCGCGCTAAAAATGTTGAGATCCCGGTTTGGAGTGCGGAGATGATTGGTGCTGATCCGGATAAGGTTGGTTTAAACGGTTCCCCGACTTGGGTGAAACGGATCTTTATTCCGGATATGAAATGTCAAGGTGAAATTTATTGCGAGAATGTTGAAGAAGCTGTAAAGACCTTGGTTGAGGCGATTGTCAGTCGTAAAATTGTTTAATCGAACGGATTTATTTAGGAAATATTTTTCAACCGAGATCATCATTGAATGATAAATCCAGAAGGAGGATTGCAATGAGTATTAAAGTGCTCGTGGATAAATGTTACGGATGTAAGGTCTGTGTACCTAGTTGTCCATTTGGCATTATTGAAGTAATTGATAAGAAAGCAGTTATTAAAGATGGTTGTAATCTCTGTGGTGCTTGTGTCTCAACCTGTAAGTTTAATGCAATTGAGATTGTTCGTGACACCAAAACAACTATAGATAAGTCATTATACAACGGTGTCTGGGTTTTTGCTGAGTCTCGTGAAGGGAAATTAGCTAATGTTGCTTATGAATTGCTGGGTGAAGGCAGAAAATTGGCGGACCAGCTTGGCGAACCGCTGGTAGCGATCTTGTTGGGCGATAATATCGAATCCGAAGCAAGTAAGTTAATTGCTCATGGCGCTGATAAAGTATTTGTGGCTGAGGCTCCGGAGTTAAAATACTTCTTAGAGGATACATATACTCAAGTGATCGTCGATTTGGTTAATAAAGAAAAACCAAATATAATTCTGATGGGAGCAACAGCGATTGGCCGTTCTTTAGCTCCGAAAATAGCTGCGCGACTGGAGACGGGTCTGACCGCTGACTGTACCAATTTGGATGTTGATGTGGCAGAGAAGAATTTACTGCAAACCCGGCCAGCATTTGGCGGTAACTTAATGGCAACAATTCTTTGTCCGAACCATCGTCCGCAGATGGCGACAGTCCGTCCTAAAGTTTTTAAACCACTGGCATTTGACGCTGCTCGAAACGGTGAGATTGTCAAGGTTGATCTCTCAAAGATGACTTGGGATCTAAGAGTTAAAATCCTCGAAGTCGTTAATGAAGTCGGCAATTCAGTAAATCTCGAAGAAGCTAATATCATTGTCGCCGGTGGTCGGGGATTGTGTGATCCGAAAAACTTTGCAATGGTTGAAGAGCTAGCGGCAGTATTAGGCGGTGCGGTTGGAGCATCGCGGGCAGCGGTTGATGCCGGGTGGATTCCTTACTCGCATCAGGTCGGTCAAACCGGTAAAACTGTTGGTCCAAAGGTTTACTTTGCCTGTGGGATTCATGGAGCAATTCAACATATGGCAGGAATGCAATCATCAGATATCATTATTGCAATCAATAAAAATCCCGATGCACCGATATTTAAGATTGCAACTTATGGAATTGTCGGTGATGTGAGGGAGATTCTTCCGTTACTGACCAAAGAATTTAAGAAGGCATTAGGAGTAGCCTAACTAATATAATTATTTTGGATTTGATTATATTTGAATTTACCAGGTGGATGAATTAGAAATGATTCATCCATTTATTATGTGCTTGAGCAAAGTTTCAGGTGTGGTAACACCTGAAACAAAAAACCGCCCGCTATGCGGGTGAGATTAAAAGCTTAAGCAAGAAACCTCAACTTTCGGTAAAATTGATGGTGTTCAAGTCAT
>Ga0209720_1000303_pt1 | contig 53402 bp, 53 predicted proteins | sample AD_JPNMR3_MetaG_FD_184426 | JGI IMG/M metagenome (GOLD analysis project Ga0209720, IMG submission 184426) | Active sludge microbial communities of municipal wastewater-treating anaerobic digesters from Japan - AD_JPNMR3_MetaG (SPAdes) (version 2) | ecosystem: Engineered > Bioreactor > Anaerobic... | reverse complement strand
TGCCCTTGAAACAGAACACCATGGTCATCCGGTAGAAAAAAATCTGGTGGAAGTAAGTGGTAAAAAATATGCCGTATATGTTGGTACTCGTGTGTCACTTGCTCATCAGGTACAGATTCACGGTCCAGCTTTTGTGGGCGATAGTTCCTTTATAGGAATGCAAAGTCTTGTATTCAGAGCACGAGTTGGCAAAGGCTGTGTGGTGGAACCAAAATCGCTGATTATGGGAGTGACCATACCTGATGGCAGATATGTACCTGCAGGGTCAGTTATTAAAACTCAACACGATGCTGATAATCTTCCCGTTATTGATGATAGCTATCCTTTTAAGAGTTTGAATGATGGCGTGATTCATGTAAACGTAGCGCTTGCTGCAGGGTATAAGGTAAAAAAGATATAAATACTAAGACCCCCTCTTTTTAAGAGGGGGTCTTTTGTAAGATTATTCATTCTGTTCCTGTTCAAGCTTTTCTAATGACTTTTGTAATTGCTGTAACTGTTCTAAAGCCTTCTGTTGTTCTGAAGAGAGCTTTTCGGTCTGTTCTAACATCTGTTCACCCATGTGTCCTGCAAATCTGTATGCTTTAAATGAACCATAGAGTGAAAGAACATACAATACAGCAAGAATGCCTATGACTATCTTTGCAACATTTTCTTTAGCATTTAACGCGTTCACAAGTGCAATAAAGGTAAGGTACAGGCCATACAGTGCAATTAACGCTGATACTATAAGCCCCAAATAAAAACTGATGCTTGTTAAAAATGAAAATAATGCCTGAACAGGACCAAGAACCATTAATGCAGCCACAACACGGGCATTTGCTTCAAAGGCAGTATTGCCGCCGCATATTGCTGAAATAATGAGCATAATGACGCCACCAATAAAAAGCCCAATAATTGCGAAGATGGCAGGTCCAATTAAAGCCATGGCAGCACCTGTGCCAAACATGGTATAGGCAGAAAGGTTAAGTAACGTAAAAATAAAGTAAATAACGCCTGAAATTACTCCGTACAAAACTGCTTTGATAATGGGTTCGACAAGGCCACCTTCTTTAGCCATTGATGAAAAATAATCCTTGGGACTTAATACTGTTGCTTTTGAATCATTAATAAATTGTGAAAAATCGAAGCTACCAGCCATACTTTCCTCCTTTTTTGAATAAAATTAAAAATTTTTCATGGGGAGTTGACATATCAGTTATATGTAAACAACTAAAAAATACAATATGTAAAAATATAAGTCAAACATAAAAAAAATTATTTAGCAATAGTTTTTTTAATTAAAGAATCATTGCTTTAAATAATATATAAGTGAAGATACTCATGCCGCAGGTGCCTGGGGTAAGCATACTATATTTTACTTGATAAAATCTAAAGTATAGAATAAATAGAATTGCATTTGTTTTAACGAGATATAGTATTGCAGTGCGGAAACTTACACATGGCATAAAAATCAACAAACTACTTCAGGAGATAGTATCTATGGATGTAATGAGGAATGTACTTGCAAAATATAGCGATGCTTCGTTTATAATGCAGCAGCGTGCTAAAACTCTTTCTTATTTTCTAACAGTATGCATTGTTCTGGTATTATTTTTTCTTGTTGCACAAAATCTAATGGCAACACGTCCACTATTTTCATTTATTAATGCAGTTTTATGTGCCATACTTATTTTTTTAACCATTGCTACTCTGCTATTGCGGGCAGGTAATTATTCATGGGCAGCAAATATTTCGGTGATTGGTTCAGTATTTGTATTAGGGCTTCTGGTAAATTTTGGCACAATGGCACATAATGAAGGGATCATTCTTACCAACTATCAGTTTTTAATTTTTATTATCTTTAGCGCATTGTTTTGTTCACGCCGCATGGTTATAACAGTGGCTATTGTGTCGCTTGTATTTGCGATTATTTCATTTATACGTACCGACCTTATTTCAGGTAAGGTAAAAACGGTTGCTATTGTTGATTTTACTTTTGAATTGATAATAATTACTGCTATAAGCTATCTGCTGTTAAGACTCATGGATACAACAATCCAAAAATTACAGGAAGAGCTTGAAAACAGGGATCAATTGATGCGTATCAAAGACCTGCTGGAAGCGGTAAAGGATATTTCGCTCAAGCTGGCAGTTGCTTCCCATGAGCTATCGGACACTTCCAAAAATTTTTCAGTTAATGCACAAAACCAGGCAGCTTTAGCTGAAGAGATAACGGCAACCATTGAAGAAATTTCGGCTGGTGTTGAAAATGTGTCAAACAGTGCAAATTATCAGTATGACAGCATCAATTCATTTACACGGCGTACAGAGGAACTATCGTCACTTGTTTCACGGATGGAACAGGAAATCAACAATGCACTGCAGCTGACCGCTTCAATAGAAACTCATGCTCGTTTGGGTGCTGAATTACTGAACGGCATGGATACAAGTATCACTAACATACATACCAGTTCAGGTGAGATGACAAATATAGTGAAGATAATCAAGGATATCTCAGATCAGATAAATCTTCTGTCTTTGAATGCTGCCATTGAAGCAGCACGTGCGGGCGATGCAGGCAGGGGTTTTGCCGTAGTGGCAGATGAAATATCAAAGTTAGCTGACAGGACATCAGTCAGTGTAAAGGATATTGAGTCATTAATTAGTGCTAATGACAAAGAAATACAGAAAGGTATGACAAGTGTGCAGCAGACAGTAGATACTATAAGTGGTATTATCAAAGGGGTAAATGAAATAAATGCCATGGTAAAGGTGCTGGCTGATTATATGAAGCAGCAATTGGAGGTAAATGTAATAGTAACCAAAGAGTCAGGCCAGGTCAAGGTGAGGTCTGAGGAAATACGTAATGCTGCCGAAGAACAAAAAAATGCATCAGGTGAAATTGTGAAATCAGTTGCTGGCATTAATGAACTAACTCAGGCAAATGCATCCGGAGCATTGAAGATAACCGAAAGTGCTGATACAGTGCTTTCCATGAGTGATATTCTGAAACACCGTGTAGAAGCGCTGGAGATAGTATAAGTATAATGCACTCATTTGTACTGATAAGCAATAATACCGCACAACAGAGTGAGCTTGCAAAACATTCTGTTACAGCAGAATGCACATCAGAAGACTTCAGTGTCAATGTATTAAAACAAAATCGCGATATTGCCTGTATTATTGATTTTAACAGCAGTGGTATGGCTGTGCAGTATGAATCGCTTATTAAAGAAATTGTTACTGCCAATCTTCCCTGTATAGGTATCTGTTCTGAAATTCAATCTTTAAAAAAAACACTTATACGCTATGGAATAACAGCGGTGTTCAGGCCATCACAGTATCACTATATTCCATTATTTTTTAAACAGTACACTCCTGCAATTACAGGAACTATCGCCCTAATTGATAATAATGTATTCAATACGTATGGCTTATCAACAGTTATACAGGCATTTGGCTATCAGGCTATAGTAGTGGATTCACTTGAAGCATGCTGTGATATTCATAATGTCATGGACATGGTGTGCATTAATTGTTCACAGGTTAGCACTCATGAAATTGCTACAAAGTATATAGCCGGAAAGCTTCCAAAGAAAAATGCACTGGTATTGTACAAGAGTGAAGAAAGTGATATTTTCATTCATGACATCATTAAATTACACCGTATAGCCAAAGTTATCTATACTCTGGAAGAGGTGTATGCTCTGCTGGTGCAGCTTATGTTTCGACAACAATTACATTCGCTGCTGTATTCATTATATGAAACTTCAGACATGCAACGCAGTACAACAGCTTATAAAGGTAGCTTGCGTCAGCTGTATCTTGAAACTGGTATGGAAATTTTTGCACTGCCTGCCATAACACATACTGAAACAATAGAATTATTCAGGGATAACACAGAACGTATGCATACTATACTGGCAAAAGCAGCAGGTTTCAGCTGGCTTAGTGACAATGAATAATTAACGGCGGAGCCTGTGGGGAAATGCAAAGTCAGCAATCAGTTGTAGGGGAAGGTATTGATGCTGTTGCTCTGCAGGGTCTTTGGGGAAGCATGGCCGTTTTTCATTGTGGCAGCTTCTGCATACTTTTTCCCTGGCTTTTATGCCATCTGTTCCCAGGATTGGATACATCCCAAATGAAAGGGCCTTTTTATATGCAACTTCCCTGTTGCCCAGAGCCACATGGTTTTCATAACTATTGTACATACTGCCTGGACCATGGCATGACTCACATCCAACACCATCTTCCCACAGAGCAGGGTTTTTACCTAAGCCTGTAGTGTGACATGCAAGGCACTTTTCATTGTCGGAAGGATTTTCAATAGATAATTCTTTTGCAAGCGATAATGCTTTTTCCTGTTTAAGCAGTAAATATGCTTTTGCATGAGGGGATTGCTGCCAGGATTTATACTGATTACCAATAGCCTCTGATTCATGACACTTTTTACAGACAGCAACACCAACAAATGAAGCGTTTTTTCGTGCTGCCAAAAAGGCACATGGTAACAGTAACCACACTATGTAGATTCTCATTGATTTCATAGCAAAAGTAACAATAGCTAAAGTATAGCGTTATGAATTGTTTGTAAATACTTTTTTATATGGGCGATAGTTCTTAATAAATAATTTTTGGCTTGACTTATTAAATTTTTAATATTAATATTAAGGAAAATAATACGAAGCGAATTATACATGAAAAATATGCATGATAAAAAGGTTGGAGCTTTCCTGGTTGAAAATGGTATCATTTCTGAGGAGCAATTGCAGGAGGCTCTGGAACTACAGCGCGATAATCCTGAGAGGCTTATTGGTGAAATTCTTGTAACCATGGGAGTTTTAACTAAAGAAGAGCTGGTTATGGCTTTAGAAATGTATATGATGACTACAGATGCAATGCCGGAACATGTAGATGAGTGGCTTGATCAGGATGAAATTGATTTATTGATGGAAAAAATAAAGAATGAAAGTAAATGATTGAAAAAGGGTAAATCATCTATTTTTGAGTAAATGCTCAATAACGTAAAAAGTTCTTGACAATTATGCATTGATTTTAAAAATATGCCACTATGATTGAATTTGAAGACAAAACATGCTTTGGTTGCGGAAAATCTAATGAAAGAGGATTAAAACTTCACCTTAAGTTTGATCCCGACACAAAAACAGCATATGGTGAGTTTAAAGCAGATCAAACGTTAGAAGGGCCTCCAAATATAATCCATGCCGGCATCATAGCTAGTATTTTAGATGAAACTATGATGACCGTAAATAAGTACATGGAATATATTGCCTTAACAGGGGAAATAACCATTCGTTATTTGCAGCCAGCTTTTATTGAGGAAAATCTGTATATCAGGGGCTGGTTTGTAAAAAAGAATAAGCGTGTCATTGAGAATAGGGCTGAAATTGAAAACGAAATGGGGAAAATAGTTGCCCGAGCTAAAGCCAAATATATTGAAGTGGAAGAAATACCACAACCAGAATAGACTAATTTTTTTGCCGAAGTGGTGGAATTGGTAGACGCAGCGGACTCAAAATCCGCCGGGGGCAACTCCATGAGGGTTCGAGTCCCTCCTTCGGCAAATGTATATATATATAATTGGATATGCTAGTGCATATCCAATATGAGTGTTTGTGAGTCCCTCCTTCGGTGAATATATATACAATAATTAGATATGCTTATACATATTGAGTATGAGTATTTATGATTCTTACTTCAGCAAATGTATATATAATTAGATAAGCTTGCGTCTATCGAGTATGAGTATTTATAAGTCGTACTTCAGCAAATATATATATAATTAAATATGCTAGTGCATATCCAATATGAGTGTTTATAAGTCCCTTCTTCGGTGAATATATATACAATAATTAGATATGCTTATACATATCGAGTATGAGTATTTATAAGTCTTACTTCAGCAAATGTATATATAATTAGATAAGCTTGCGTCTATCGAGTATGAGTATTTATAAGTCGTACTTCAGCAAATATATATATAATTAAATATGCTAGTGCCTATCGAGTATGAGTGTTTGTGAGTCCCTTCTTCGGTGAATATATATACAATAATTAAGTATGCTTTTACATATTGAGTATGAGTATTTATGATTCTTACTTCAGCAAATGTATATATAATTAGATAAGCTTGCGTATATCGAGTATGAGTGTTTATAAGTCCCTCCTTCGGTGAATATATATACAATAATTAGGTATGCTTGTATATATCGAGTATGAGTATTTATAAGTCTTACTTCAGCAAATATATATATAATTAGATATGCTTGTGCATAAACAGTATAAGATTTCTTGAGATCCTCCGTTGGCTAATATATAATTGGATATACTTAAAATGTTGAATATGAGTGTTCGAGATTTCATACATAGGATAAGGGTGAAATATTGTATAAGTGATCAGCTTCCCATCTCTGGAAATAATATTTATGAGTCGCTTCTCCAGGAGGGATTTTTTATAATCTGTGTATAGCTGCATTCACTGTGTACTATAGTTAGTATTTTCTTGATTGGTGAGAATGTTTCTTGTTTTAAAAATTCCTTTTATTCCCCAATAATTGCAGTTCTTGATTATATTGTAGTAAATTAATTATATACTCAATCTTTTGTTTTTTAAATATATATTCAATATTTCTAATTGTTTTGAAGATATATCATAAATGATGGTTATATATAGCACTGTACAAAATATGTGAATTGAAAGCGACATTACGTCATAAAAGAATGTTTATTATAAGACATAAACATTCTTTATAATGCTATAAGCAAAATAATTACCACATTTATAGATTTTTTTGTTATATTAATATAATGAAGGCCAATTTCATGCTATAATTGAAGTAACAAAAATCCTATGCTGTAAACGAGGTAAACCAATGCCAAATCAGATGCCTGAGAATTTAAAGAATATTAAAGATATATTGGATATAGATGAGGAATTGCATAAAGTATCGCCTGAAGCTGAGACTGTTGGTGGTAAGGCTGGCATAAGGTCCAGACGAGGTGATATTAATTTTCAGTTAAAACCTGAGGAACTGGAAAGCTATCTAAATAAATACATTGTTGGTCAGGAAGAGGCAATTGAGATTATTGCTACAAAAATATGCACCCATTTTAACCGTATGCACTTAGAACAGGAATTACCTGAAGATGAGAAGATAGTTGGCAATATTAAAAGTAATATGCTACTTATTGGTCCCACAGGAGTGGGGAAAACATATATAATCAAATTGATAGCAAAAAAGATTGGTGTTCCTTTTGTAAAGGCTGATGCAACAAAATTTAGTGAAACGGGGTATGTTGGTGGTGATGTTGAGGATTTGGTACGTGAATTAGTTCACGAAGCTGATGGCGATATTTCTAAAGCCGAATATGGAATTATCTACTTAGATGAGATTGATAAAATAGCTTCAAGTGGCAATGTATATGGGCCGGATGTATCTCGTGCGGGAGTTCAGCGCAACCTCTTAAAACTTATGGAAGAAGCAGATGTTGACCTAAAAACACCCCACGATTTGGCTTCACAGGTTGAAGCAGCGATGGAGGCTCAGCGCACGGGAAAGGTAACTCGTAAAAAGATTAATACAAAGAATATACTGTTTATTGTTTCTGGTGCATTTGGTGGTCTGGAAGATATTATTAATAAACGCTTAAATAAGCAAGCCATTGGCTTTGATAAATCACAAGTGAGGCGTGAAGACAGGCAAAGTGTACTTAAAATGGTAAAAACCGAGGACCTTATTGAATATGGTTTTGAATCGGAATTTGTTGGGCGTTTGCCGGTTACGGTTGTGCTGAATGATTTGGACGAGGAAGGTTTGTATAAGATTTTGAAGAATAAATACAGTACAGTTGTACTGGGCAAAAAGTTAGATTTCAGAGCTTATGGCATAGACCTTGAATTTACCGATGAAGCATTACGTATGCTGGCATCAAAAGCTTATAAAGAGCGTACAGGAGCCCGAGGCCTGTTGAGTGTATTTGAAAAAACGCTGATTAAATTTGAAAAAACACTTCCATCAACTGATATAAAAAAGCTTACTGTTGACAGAGAAGTGGTTGAACATCCTGAAGAAGTATTAAAACGAATACTGTTGAGTGATAACATTCGTAAATTCCAGAAGGAATTTTTAATAAAGCATGGCATAGTCATGGAATTCGAGGATCAAGCATTACAGATTATACAGGAAAAGGCCCGTGCAGCAGGGATGAGTATAAAACAGTATTGTGATGATTTATTCCATGATTATCCTTATGGGATTAAATTAATGAATCTTGAAAGATTTACTATTACGAAAGCTGCAGTTGAAGACCCTCAAGGGTATATTGATGAATATATCCGAAATTATTATAGCCAGAAAAAATAGGTTTATATATTATAGATTTTATTAGTTGACATTTATTAAAATGTTCATATATGCTATCTTTATAACGGCTGGTGGGCTTATGATATTGCGAGGGAACAATGGCTACAACTGAAAATAAAAAGAAAAAATCAAAGAAAAAGTCTACTCTTTTTGATAAGGTTTTTACACTCATTATTCAATATAAAGAAACATCTCTTTTTAGATGGGTGTATAATCATCCCGGTCTTGCTATGAGCCTTGTGGCACTATGGGGTATCATTATTGTTGTTATGTTCATGTGGTTTGTTATTTCACTGGCTACCCCTTGATGTACTGATAATCTTTAGCAACTAATTTTACCTGCGCACTGAGGTTTGATATATAAGCATTCCTTTCTTGATGGATTGTTCCTTTTTTGTCATATTCTTCCTTAGTTATTAACTCAATTGCCTGTGCAATATCTCCATTAACTTTGTCAAGGTATTCTAATAGTAAATTTTTGTATTGCGCGGTTGCTTTAAGTGATGCCCTAAAAAATGATGCTACATCATCATCGGTATATACAAAACCATGAGCCATACAAAGAATCTTTACTTCAAGGGAAGCCATTTTTTCCAGGGAAGAAAAATACTCTTCATATGAAGATAAAAATTCTACCTGAACATCCTGCTCATCCATTCCCTGAGGAACACCCACAGCCTCACCAGGACATAACATTTTGATTTGGGGGAAATAATACGCCAAAGAATCACGAGTATGGCCGGGGACTTCATACACGATGCAAGTTAGCCCTCCAAGATCTATAGTATCACCATCTTTTACAGGTAAGGTTATATTAAAACTGTAAAGTGAAACATCCTCCTGACCTGTAATATCTGCAAATAATGGTCTCTGTATGTTGCTTAAGTGTGTCATAAAATCAATAACTGACTGCTTTGCAAGTAGTTGCTGAATGCGTTCAGCACCTACTATGGTTAATCCGGGAATTTTTTTTAAAAGGTATGGAATAGCTCCCAGATGGTCGTAATGGGAATGGGTAATTGCTGCATAATTGAGCTTTTGCGGATCACCAAGAATGGTTGAAAGGTCAGTGTAATATTTTGGTGCTAAAAGATTAATGCCTGCATCGATCATCATAATCTTGTGATGCCCCTTAACAATATATGCCGGATAACCTATATGTCCTATGACCTGGCAATAATCATTAATTGTTCCCTGTGCAAGTAATTTCATGATAACCTCTTATACGGTAAGGTTTATTCTAAGAACTATCGCCCACGAATTGAAACCGGTTAATTTGTAAAAAAAATAATATATAACTATTACTACAAAATAATAACTATAAAATTTTTCAATAATATTTGGTAGGAAAAGATATTTTTATTATATTGCTTAATGGTAATTATTTTTTGTATAAAAACGATAACAAAGCTACATTGATTTAAAATAAGGTATATACAATATGGGTAGTTTTACAGTAAAAAAGAAAGGATTGTTGTTGCTCTTATTGCTTTTGTGGCCGTTGAGCATTTTGGGTTATGAAGTAAACATTTCCAGCGTCCGTCCAAACTTGATGAATATTAGAACCACTAACGGGAAGTTGTATGCTTATATAGTATTACTATTTAATGAAAACCCGCATTTTGTAAATTTAATACAGGCTGACAGTATCCCTGTAAGGCTAATGCAGACACAAGGTTTTAATGTTATGCAGTATGATGCGTATATCAGAACACTTCAGGATGCACCCTTAAAAGGTCTGGCACAGCAGATTCTACAGGTTTATAAAGAGCCGGATAAAATAACAGATACTGAATTAGAACAGCTGACACAGAAATTAGAAAACCGGAATATTATTTTGCGCTTTTCAAAAACCAAGGATGGCAATGGATCCAGATATCTTCTTGACTATTGCATATTTGGCAAAAGAAAACCGGTAACCATTAATCACCCTCTTTTTAATGTTAAGGAAAAAATATTTAATATTCAGCCTTTAATTTATTATGATGAATTTTCAACCAGCAATTCAACCTTCTATTTTGACATGATATACATAAACCCTGATGAAGTGTATAATGATTACATTATTTCAAAAAGAATAATTGAAGGTAAATCGTGCGAGAATATGTTTTTTGTTGGAGCACATGTTACTGAAGATATAAAGTATTGCATAAAAAAAGCTTTTGCCAGCAAGGAAACTATTTTTGACGAAATCTGGAGGATGTTTGAAATACATGAGTTGACGCATAAAATATTGAATAATTACTATTATTTTTTTGATCAGGTAACGGGTGAGGAACTGGCATTAAGCAGTACCATTTATTATAATACGTATCTGGGCCTGGCAATACTTTACAGCTACCTGGATTACAACACTATTAATCCCCATCGCATTGCTGCTACAAATTTCATTAAGTTTTTATCACTGTATACTGCTAATAGTGAATATATTGAAAAGCCATCTCTTATAAAACAAATCCCGCTTGAAGATATAAAGAAGATTGCAAAACTTCATTTTGAAACAACTATAAAAAATCTAAAATAACCGTTAATTGCGTAACCTGATGGGGTTCTGCAAAGTCATTTTGTCTATTGAAAATCCTTTTTTGCCAGTATAGGCATTGGAATATTCCAGCACAGTATTTAATTGTTGTACGGTAATATGTTCTTGCTTACTAAACAGTTCTTCAAGCTGTTTCCATATGAACACGGTTTTGTCCCTTGCAATTCTGAACAGGTCATCCACTGATTCATAATGCAATCCCGGTTCACCGGTGGGAATAAACCATCGTTCACGGTGAAGATTTAATATATGACGGTTAATTCTCCTCCCATCGGGGTATCGTACCAGAAAATCGCTGTAGAACCTTTTTTCTAGAAAGCGCAGAATACGAACAAACTGAGGGCTGCGATTATTTTTAATCATGTACACAAAAGGCACACATTTTACTGCAATGTCAAATGTGTCCAGCGGTGTGTAGGGAAACAATGGTATATTTATTTTCAGGGAAGTATTGGTATGGGCGATAGCTCCCGAAATTAAATCCTTGATGGCTTTATACTGAACTGAACCTTTAACGGGCAGCATTGCCTTCAGATTATAGTCAAATGGCTCAGAATTAAAAAAATACGCCATGTACTGGTCAATAGTATATTCAAAGAGAAGATGCTGGTTTCTATAGAGTGAGATCCTGTTGTCTTTGAATGTTGGGAATCCTGACCAGTAAAATACAAATGGATGAAACAGTGCATCGACCACCCAGTGTGAAACATATCCATAGAAAAAACCTTTTTGATAATACAGCCATTCGTCAGGTTCATGTGATGAATGCTTGAGAATGGTAGAAAACATGTAATGAATGATGGGTATACCACCGTCGGAATGTAACAGGTGTTTTATAGAATTCCCAAAAAAAATATGTCTTTTTCCCGGGATATAATCAAAAAGGTTCGGGACAAGCAGTCCTGCCATGGCAGAGGAAGTAAAACGGGGATTGGTAAATTGTATATCCAGAAGATGTGTTGCATAATTGGGATGCTTTTGCTTTTTTAATGACTTAACAGATTCAAAAAAAATTCTTTGATGGGTTATTAATCCAGGCATATGAATACATGTCTGGGGGATTTAACAATCCCCCAGATATTGTGTTATCGTTTATGGCATTGAGTACATAGTGTAGGGGCTTTGCCACCTTTTGTCCTGTGGCATCCTAAACATTTGCTGTGAATGGCATTATATCCTTTATTCTGTGTTTCCCAGTGGCATCCACTATCACCGCATTTTTTTGCAGTATTGCCGGTATGATGGCATGTTTTGCAATCGGTAATTCCTTTGCTTTTATGTATCTGGTGATCAAATGTAACAGTTCCCTGTTTAGGTGCTGCACTGGTTTTTTTTACTTTCACCACACCCTGTGCAAAGATAAATGCTGGAATCAGGAGTGCAATGCAACAAACCATAAGCACATTCCTCTTATTCATATAACCTCCTAAAAATGTTTAGATTATCATTAAAATTATTTTCGGATATACGCATCATTTTCCCACATGCCATCAAAGGTGGTCCCATCTTTGAGTATAAGTTTGCCTTTACCATGGCGAGCATCATCCTTCCATTCCCCTTCATATCGTGTGCCGTCAGACCAGGTATAAATACCAAAACCATTTCTTTTACCATCAACCCAGTTGCCTCGATAACTATCGCCATTTTTCCATTTGTATTCACCTTCGCCGTTACGCAGGTTGTTTTTATAATTGCCCCGATAGGTATCGCCATTGTTGAATGTATATTCGCCAAGACCTTCACGGGTACTGTTTTTAAAATTTCCCTTATATGAACCATTCTCATGAATGGTTGTGCCAACTCCATTGTTGCAATCACCCTCTTTGCAGTTTTTTGGTGCTGAAGCACAGCTTAAAGAAAATATGAATAGTATAAGTGTAAGATATTTTATTATTTTCATGCTGCTCCTCCCTTACTGTGAGATAACTCTATAGAGTATTTTTACTGTAGGCATTGTATAAAATGAATTAATATTACGCAAATAGTTTTTTAAAAAAATGGGTATGGGCGATAGTTCAATATACGAGTAGATTGCAGGATGAAATAAATACTAATTTGTATATAAAATATTAATGAACTTTTACAATTGAATGCTATATTCAATAGTATTGGATGTAAAGCTGTGTAGTTATAGGAAAGGCAAAAGTAAAGTTGCTGCTATATACAGTATAGTGAAAAGGGCACCATTATTTATCTACAATGGAGAGACCGATGAATAATGATACAATGGTAGATTTAACAACAATCAGGGAATTGCGCGAGTTAGAAGCATCTTTGCGTAATGAGATACAGACAGCGAAAGGTGAAATCATACGCGATTTACAGAAGAAGGAAGAATACCTTACTCATCTTATTCGTGTATTAATTGCCAAAATTGATGCACTGGAGCAGGAAAAGAAGGCAGTATTTCAGGAAAAACCAAAAACAAACACCAGAAGGCTGTTCCGTATATAATAATTAGAATATATAAATAAAATTTTTTGAAAAAATCACGGCCTGTGATATAAATAGTATATGACAGCATAGGTGATGACCTCACCATGCGTTTCTATATAAAATTCCGTACCACAAGTACGGAATTTTTTTATTTTGTAACATTCACTATCCACTGCAAGTATTCATATGACCCACTTGTAATTGGTAAAGAAATAATTTCAGCCACTTCATAGGGATGTATCTTTTTTATTGCTTCTTCAATATTAGTATACAGATTACCCCTGGTTTTGATGATAAGAAGTAATTCCTGGTCATTGCATATTTCGCCTTTCCATGAATAAATAGACGTAAGACCTGGAACAATATTGACACAGGCAGCTAATTGTTTTGAAACAAGGGTATTGGCTATTTCCAAACCTACTTCTTTGGTGGGGACAGTACAAAAAATAACGCAGTATTCCATACATAAACTCCTGTTACAAAATTTACTTTATTTATTTCCCAACCGCTTTTTTCTTCTAATTTCGGCTTCCTGATATCGGCGTTTTTCATCTTCGGTTTCTGGCTGTAACGGGGGTACATTTTTAGGCTTACCATGTTCATCCAGGGCAACAAAAGTAAGGTATGCTGAAGCAGTATGTCGCACTTCTCCAGTGATAAAATTTTCAGCCTCAACGCGTACACCAACTTCCATGGAGGTAGTTCCAACATAGTTAACACTTGCTTTTAACCGTAACAGATCCCCAACATAAACAGGACTGTGAAAATCCAATCTGTCAATTGATGCTGTCACAACAAGACAGCCTGCATGCCGGGAAGCAACAATGCCTCCGGTGTTGTCAATCAGCTTCATGATAGTCCCACCATGGACATTTCCAGCCAGATTGGCATCCTGATGTGTCATCTGCTGTACTATTGTTATAGTGCTTTCTTTGACGGTTTTTGCATTCATACAATTGATGTACTTTCAATGGAATAAAAAATATATGAATTAGTATATTTTTATATATGAAAAACATAAATTTTTGCAACCAAAAAAACAAATCAATTGTCCATAAATGAATGCATTAAAAAATGTGAGTATATGGTACTATCACTTATGGCAATAAAGTATTTACTGTTTCTATCTATTTAATCAATGAATATAAAAGGTATAGTATGCCAGTTAACAGATCAGAACTTGTATCATTCTATTCACATATGATAGGAGTTGTTGGTGCTATTATTGGATTGGTAATGTTAATTGTAACTACTAATAAGCCCCTTATACAGATACTATCGGTTATATATGGTATTTCAGTCATTATGCTGTTTACTGCCAGCACCCTGTATCATGGGCTGAAGCAACAGGAAAATGAAGACTCACTATGGAGAAGATTGGACCATATGGCTATCTTCATCATGATTGCGGGAACGTATACTCCTGTATGTTACATCTATTTAGATTATAAAACCGCTCTGTATATTATTATTGCTCAGTGGTTACTGGTGGTATTGGGTATTATCTTCAAGATATATTTTTTCAATGCGCCGCGTGTTATATATACTGCAATATATTTGGCCATGGGATGGATGGCTGTACTGGTTATCAAGGATATTGTCAGGATTATGGATACTGTATCCCTGTGGTATCTTTTTCTGGGTGGTGTTGCGTTTACCATTGGCGCACTGTTCTATATCGTAAAGTGGCCGCAAAAGCATCATGGATATGTTGGTTTTCATGAAATTTTTCATGGTTTTATTCTGGCAGGAGCTTTTTTCCATTATATGATGGTATACCATAGTATACAGTACATACAAAATATTCATTAAAACAAAAATTATTCCCTCACTTTTTAAAGATCCCATATACGTTGTAACTATCAAAAAAATTATATTACACTTGACGAAATTCTTATACGGGTAGTATTTTAGTTGTAATTATAGAGGTTGATTTATTTTTGGGGTTGATTGTATATATGGTTTTAACTGATTATTTAAATAAAAAGACAATACTTATTAATCCGTCGGTAAAAGATCGGTGGGAATTGATTGAATCGATGCTGGATGTGGCAATTAAAAATAAAGCTGTAAAATCCGAATATCGTGAAACCATAAAAAAAACGTTATTTGAACGTGAAAAATCAATGAGTACCGGTATAGGGAAGGGAGTGGCCATACCTCATTGCAGTTGCCCGTATGTTGATGATGTGGTGATGATACTGGCATTGAGTAAAAAAGGTATAAACTTTGATTCAATTGATAATTTGCCAGTGCATATAGCTATTCTTTTAATTGTCCCCAAAGACAAAATCTCCCAGCATATCAAGACACTGGCAAATATAGCAAAACTTATGAGTGATGATGCCTTGCGTGAAGCCCTATCCAATGCAAAGGATGCTCAGGATATTATAAAGATTTTAAAAGAGTATGAACAAAAAGGAAAAAAACAATAACACACCTCAAAGCCTTATTTCTCCGCTATCTTTAGAAGAAGAGGATTTTGAAAAAAAATTACGCCCTCAATTCCTCAATGAATTCATAGGGCAAAAGCAACTTACTGAAAATCTGCGTATATTTATTGAGTCAGCAAAACTGCGCAAAAAACCCCTGGATCATGTACTGCTTGCTGGACCGCCAGGGCTTGGGAAAACCACACTTGCTTTCATTGTTGCAAATGAGCTTGGTGTCAATATCAAGGCAACTTCAGCACCAGCAATTGAAAAACCTGGTGATATGGCTTCAATGTTAACCAATCTGGAGCCAATGGATGTCCTGTTTATTGATGAGATCCACAGGCTTTCACCCACCATTGAGGAATTATTATATGGAGCCATGGAAGATGGTGAGCTTGATATCATTGTGGGCCAGGGTGTTGGTGCAAAAAGTATTAAGCTGCAACTTGCACCCTTTACCCTAATAGGCGCAACTACTCGTACAGGTTTATTGACGTCAGCACTCCGTGACCGATTTGGCATCCCTCTCAGGCTGGATTATTATGAGATTGCGGATTTAGAGACGATAGCTAAGCGGACTGCAAATATTATTGGGTGCATTATTGATGATATGGCTGCACAGGAGATAGCACGGCGTTCTCGCCGTACTCCCCGAATAGTTAACAGGCTTGTAAAACGTGTACTTGATTTTGCGATAGTTATGAAAAAAGGGTCAATTGACCTTGACATCGCACGATATGCTTTGGACAGGCTTCACATTGATTCTTTAGGGCTTGATGACATGGACCGAAAGATACTGACAACCATCATTGATAAATACGATGGCGGACCTGTTGGCATAAAGACAATTGCCATCTCAATAGGTGAAGAGATAACCACGCTGGAAGATTTTTACGAACCATACCTGGTACAGATTGGCATGCTGAAGCGAACTCCCCGCGGCAGGGTAGCAGCACGTCTGGCATATGAACATCTGCAGCTTCCCTACAAAGGCATGGATGAATCAAGCCTGTTTTAGCAATTGAGGCAATACCACATACCATCCTTCTATTACAAATCCACAATCAGAAACGTATTACTTTTGTAGCTTTCATTAAGGTTTCAGTGATGGTGTACATGTTGGATATACTGCCAACTTTCAATTGATCTTTGCGCTTATAAAAATCAAGGCATGTGCCACAGTTAATAATCTGCACACCTTTTTGTGCAATTTCCTGCAATGCGGGCAGTACCGGTGATCCTTCAGTGGTTAGAAATATCCCGGAATTAACAAATATCATGGTAGCTGGCAGCATATTGGCCTCATTAATTGTGTTGATGAATAATTTTATCAAAAGCTGGCCCAGTTCCTGGTGTCCCTGACCAAATTCGTTGGATGTAATAAAGAAAACAATGTTTTCATTAACAGACTCCATTGTTCTGGGTTGTGACACAGGTTGTGATTGTGCTTGTGTGCCTTTACTTAAATGGAGGATAAAGTAATTGCCCTGTTGTGTCGTTGTGACAGAATACCCACAATTTTCTGCAAAGCGAGTTACATTGCCCACCGCGGTGTCATTGCTTACCAGTACCGTCAGATTATCAGGATTATCCTTTTCTATTGTTTCCTTGGTTAAAAGTACTGGTTTTGGACATTCAAGCCCTCGCGCATCCACCTCTTTCATAACTATCTCCCTTAAAAAATTTTTAATTAAGATATTGACCAGTAACTATCGTACAATGTATTACGTTATTTTGTAGTATTAATACTTGATGTAACACATTGCTATTTTAAACCCTTGTGGTATAATAATTATACTTGAGTAAATTTTTAAAACAATTTTTTAACAGGGTTCTGAATGGATAAAATTTTTAAACGAGATTTTAAATACAGGGAAATACCCTATAACTATACATCATTTTCTGATAGGGAGATAATCTTAAAGTATTTTGATGCTCAGACCTGGGATCTGGTGCAGGCTCTCAGAGCAAAGCGGCGAACAGGCAGGAGTGCAAAGCTTCTCTTTGAGAATATTGGCGATATTTTCATTATAGACAGAAATCCCTATATTCAATATGATATTGTGGAAAACCCTGCCAAGCTGAAACAACTGTATAAACGACATCAAAGAAGGCTTGCAACCGTAAAAGAAGGTGCTAATGGTGATCAGCAGGTCCTGGAATTTATAGCAAAAATTGAAAAGCTTGATGAAGCTTTTTTTAGAAAGCTGAAAGAAACAAAGAAGCTGCAGGAAAAGATTTTTAATAGATTAAAACATATCACTGCTGCTGGCAATATTCATTTTAGCCCCTTCCATCGTGCATCTCACGTAACTGATGCAACAGACTGGCGTGTGGAGTATCCTGTTGTTGTGGTGTATCCTGATTCAGTGCATGAAATACAGGAACTGGTGAAGGCTGCAAAAAAGCTGAATCTTGTTATTATTGCACGTGGTGGTGGTACAGGACTTACTGGTGGTGCAATTCCTCTTTTGCCTAACACTATGATAATCAATACTGAAAAATTGAACAATATTGGGAAAATTGAAAACACGACTATTAATGGTAAAACTATTCCTACCATTACGGTTGAGGCTGGTGCAGTAACCGAAGATGTAATGGAATATTGCGAACATCAGAATTATATATTTGCTACTGACCCTACATCCGCATGGGCATGCACTATTGGTGGTAATATAGCAGAAAATGCAGGTGGTAAGAAGTGCGTCATGTGGGGTACCTGCATTGATAATATTCTTTCATTTGATATTGTAGATCACAATGGTGATATCATAACTGTACGCAGGGTAGATCATCCCTACCGGAAGATATTGCCTGGTGACGAGGTTCTTTTTACTGTAGAAAAAAATAAAAAATTACTAAAAACCATAACCTTATCGGGCCTTGATATTCGTAAAAAAGGCCTGGGGAAGGATATCACCAATAAAGCACTGGGTGGATTACCAGGACTGCAGAAAGAAGGTTGTGATGGCATTATTGTTAATGCAACGTTTGTTCTGTACAGGCCGTTTAAATACACCCGTTCTGTATGTTTTGAGTTTTTTGGCAATAACATGATCAATGCCTCAAAAGCTATCGTTGAAATAGTAAAAACTTTTGAGGATGATCCGGTTGTGTTTTTAACAGCTTTAGAACATTTTGATGAACAGTATGTGAAAGCAATTCAGTATAAGAATAAATCTTCTCGTACTGAAATTCCTAAAGCAGTACTGGTAGTTGATATTGAAAGCGATGATGAAGCAAAGTTAGAAAAGGCTACAGAGGATCTGGTAGCGAAAGTTAAGCAATTCAATACTGAAGGGATTATTGCAAAAGATACTGAAACCAGGGAAAAATTCTGGCAGGACAGAAAAAATTTAAGTGCTATTGCAAAACATACCAATGCGTTTAAGCTGAATGAAGACATTGTTATTCCTCTGGAAAAGTTGCAGGATTTTTCGGATTTTATTGAAAAATTAAATGTTAAAAAAGAACTGGAGAATAATATACAGATTATACGCGCACTTATTGATTATCTCCAGGAACGAGTCAAGACCGAAGAAGATGACGTATGTATTGAACGCTGCCACGCAGGAATGGGACAGTTACTGTCGATGCAGTCGCGCTATACTGATATTCTTAATAATCTTGATACTCCAGCTAAGGATTATTTCAAGTATGACTCGGAATATGCACTCAGGCTGAATACTGTTTTTCAGCTCATACAGAATAATGAACTGACTATGGACTTTGAAAAGGAAGTGGATGAACCACTACAAAAACTTTTTTACGGTTATGATGACATACTGGAAAAGATACTTCAGGTAAAAGAAGCTACAGGGAAGCGCCGCATTGTTGTTGCTACCCATATGCACGCGGGTGATGGTAATGTGCATGTCAATATTCCCGTACATTCAAATGATTATCTCATGATGCGTGATGCTGATGAAACTGCAGCAACCATTATGCGCCAGACAGTAGCACTGGGTGGTGTGGTCAGTGGTGAACATGGCATAGGGCTTACAAAAATACGATTCATTGATAATGAAACATTGGAAAAGTTTGCGGAATACAACCGCTATGCTGATCCTGAGGATCTGTTTAATCCGCTAAAACTTACAAGGGATTTTAACTTAGAAACCATCTATACGCCATCGTTTAATCTTCTGGAAGGTGAGGCCTTCATTTTAAAGGCAACAGACTTAGAAACAGTATTCAACTCAATTGCAACATGCATCCGTTGTGGAAAATGTAAATCTGTATGCAATACACATTACCCTGATGGGATGGTCTTCTATAATCCACGTAACAAAATATTGGCGACAGCTCTTATTATGGAGGCTGTTCTGTATGATATACAGACCTCAACATCGTTGAGTTTCAAGCATTTCAATAATTTGCGTGAGATATCCAACTATTGCACAATATGCCATAACTGCCAGAAGCCATGTCCTGTTGCTATCGATTTTGGTAACATTACGTTGAATATCCGTTCTATCTTGGAGGAAAGACACAAATCTACCTTTAAGCCGGTTACCTCGTTCACATTATTTTACTTAAAGCAGAAGGGATATTATATTAATAAAATATTTAGAATTATCCTTCTGAAATGGGCATACAGTATGCAGCGGGTGGGCTTTTATGTAGCCAAGCCTGTGACCCACATCCTCAATGTTATCATGCCGTACATTGCAATGATGCTTAAAGGAAGGCTTCCAAAATCAGGTAGTAAGACTCTGCGTGATGAGCTGAAATTAAAAAGCAGCAACACATTTTATGTATTCAGGAATAAAAATAAACCTGTAGTAAAAACCGTGGTATATTTTCCTGGCTGTGGTTCAGAACGAATGTTTCCTGAAATCAGTATGGCTACCATTGCCCTTCTCTACAATGCAGGTGTTAGAGTCATCATCCCGCCAACGTACCTGTGTTGCGGTTACCCAATGAAAGCCAATGGCAAATTAGACCAGGCCCGAATAAAAACCAATGAAAACAGGGTTATATTTCACAGAATGGCTGATACATTCTCTTACATGGAAATTGAAGATATTGTGATTTCGTGTGGAACATGTTATGAAATGTTATCCGATTATCATCTTGAAGATGTTTTTAGGGGTGCAAAACTTATTGATATCAATGAATTTATAGCACGTGAAGGATTATACTCACTGTCAATACAAGATAGCCTGATTTACCATGAGCCGTGCCATACTCCCATGAAATATATGGGATATCAAAAGACATTTTCTAAATTATTCAATATAAAACCCACAGCAGTTCCTAACTGTTGTGGTGAAGGTGGAACCCTTGCATTATCAACTCCAGATATATCCAATACACTGCGTGAACGAAAAGAAACCAATATCAAAACTGCAATAAAAAAGAAAAATGTGATGGTGCTTACAACCTGCCCAAGCTGTGTACAAGGTCTATGTAAGATTCAGGGAAATATCAATGTTACTGGGAAATCGTTAGTGGTGTATTTGGCAGAACAATGTTTGGGTAAACACTGGAAAAAAGAATTTATTAAGGAAATACGCACACAGGGTTTTGACAGATATATTTATTAGTTAAACGCTGCTCACACATATCACACCACTATCTTATCCCTGTATAACTCATCAATCTGCTGAGATGAATAACCAACGCTCAAGCGATCCAGGCACAAGATTGTGTACAAACACATCTGCTTGTGCAGCCAGTTGTTTTATAATTTCACAACCTCTGATGTCATGCCAGTTAACCTCTATTCCGTATTTATTTCGGTTGAACACTGAGTAACAGCGTTCTGCACCAGCCATCAATTGAAAAATAAGGCGGAGAGTGTCGCCTTTCGGATGTTCGACTTTGATTACTTCAGCACCCATATCAGCAAGTATCTGCGTACATCGGGAACCTGAAATAAATTGTGTGATATCAATCACGATAGTGCCTGATAAAAGCATACAATACTCCTTATGACACTATGTATTGAATACATGAAAGCTGATGAATATCAAGAACTTTATACTTGAAATATATAAATGAAAATGGTATGCGAGAATTAATTGTTACATTTGAACACGGTAGTTATATTTTGATTATGCTAATAAGTGAGATACTTCATTATGCAGATTGTGTATACATTGTTAGATGGATTTTTCCTGGTATTTCATTCTGCGTTTACGATATTTAATATGTTTGGCTGGATTTCTGTAAAAATCAGAAAAGTTCATTTTTTCACTATGGTGGCAACTGGATTTTCATGGTTTTTTTTGGGTATATGGTATGGGTGGGGATATTGCTTTTGTACAGACTGGCACTGGCAGATAAGAGAAATGTTAGGGAAACCAGTTCCTTTTAATTCTTATATTCAGTTTTTGATTTATGAAATAACAGGATACATACCAGATGCTAATATTACAGATTTTTTTGTTGTAACAGTTTATTTTATGAGTTTATTGATTTCTATAGTATTAAATATACGGGATTATCATAATGCTAAAAAATATACCATTCACGATGAAATAAAAAAACCCGATTGTTAATCGGGTTTTTTGCCAAATACAACGTGTTAGTATATAACAAGCTTTTAACTTACAAATGTTGTATTTATCGAATGGTTCTTACTGAAACAGCCCGGGGTCCTTTTTCACTCTGTTCAATAGAAAATTCTACACGATCACCTTCGAAAAGAGTTTTAAACCCGTCGCCAGCAATCCCTGAATGATGAACAAACACATCTTTCCCATCATCCTGTGATAGAAAGCCATAACCTTTGCTTTCATTGAACCATTTTACTGTACCTTTTGCCATTGTATGACGCTCCATAAATAATTTGTTATAACAGGAGATTATACCTGTTACCGTTGAACATCCCACATGTACTGTTTTAACTTGCCAATAGATAAGGAAGGAAAAACGATGTAATTAAGAGGATACCAACTATCTAGTCATAGTAAGTATAGCGTAATAATTGTCAAATAAAATAAATTTTTCTTAAAAAATTACGTTTTTTTCAATGTTATTACTGAATATAATTTAGTGAATAATATATGACAAAGTGTACCTTCCAACCGCCTAAGGTAAGATGGCGGCCTTAATTTATTTTATCATTTTTCTGGAAATGCCGATTAATCGTATAGGAGTATAAAGTAAATTAAAAATAGAAAGGGACAATTGCTATGAGACTGATTGAAAACTTAGAAGCAAAATTAGACGATCTCACGCATAAATATGGATTGGTTGCACTCAAAGGTGGCACTGAAGTTGAAGATATGACATATGATGAACTGCTCTTTTTAAAACAGATAGCTATTAATCTTCCTGTAATTGTAAAAATTGGTGGACCTGAAGCAAGAAATGACATCAGATATTGTAAATCGATAGCTATTGATGGTATTCTGGCACCTATGATTGAGTCAGAATATGCATTAGAAAATTTTATTACAGCCGTTTTAGATATATATAAAGAGGCAACACTGCCCTATCTGGCAATTAATGTTGAAACAATTACTGCGTACCATAACCTTTCAGCTATATATACAAATCCATATTTTTCATATATTAATCAAATTACTGTTGGACGAAGTGACCTGTCGCAGTCAATGAAAAAGCGTGTAGATGATGATGATGTATTATATGCCACTGCCAATATTGTTAAAGCTGCTAAATTATCTGGTAAAATAACATCGGTAGGGGGTCAGGTAAATCCTTCCAATGCTGAAGTGGTTCAAAAGGTTATTCAACCAGATAGAATAAATACTCGTCACCTTGTTTTTGATTGCAAAAAAGCTGATAATATCTCAAAATCCATACAACTCGGGCTTGAATTTGAACTGGATTTATATAGAGCTTTCTCTAATGTTGAACCCTCTAAGAGTCATATATACCAGAAAAGGATTTCTGTTACATCTGACAGACTGGCTGTTGTGTGATATTACATAAAAATTATTAGGTTAAAAAAATATTTTTAAAAAAACTTGACTAAAAACACTCTTTCTTACGATATCCTTCCTCAATTAATATTACTTTAATTGCTAATGGTTTTATGAGGTTTTTTATGTATTCAGTATTTGTTTTTATAATGGTAATTGCTTCACTTTTAGTATTGTTTATTTTGCCAAGAATTGAAAGTAAACCAGATAAATGTGATATCAGCAATAACTGGCAGTCAGTCTGGGAAGAGCGTTTAAAGATTGATAATTAAAAGGGGAATAGGTACATAAAAATAATTGTTATTATATGTAACAATGTAGCCTGAACCAGTGATTGCACCCTGCTATAGATAAGACCTATTACTATCCCAATAATAAAAAATAACACTGCTAAATACAATGAATGAGCTGCTATGCCTGTTATACTGTATAACAGGGCGGCAATAACTACTCCTCCATACTTTCCAAAGAAAAAAGAAAGGTTATACTGGGCAAAACCTCTGAAAAAAAGCTCCTCACAGGGGGCTATAATTGCTACCATTATCAGCACTGATTCTAATGTTTTAATTTTACCCTGATAAAAATTCAATAGTTGAGGGGTTGGAGTAAATTGCACAGCTATATTGCGAATGGGGATAAGGACAATAATCATGACAAATAGATAAAATATTTTTCTTTCAAAAGGGAAGTCAAAAGAAAAAATACGATCTTTAGTGAATAATCTTTCATCTAAATACTGGGCTATGATGATTAAAATAAGAAGGGCAATGCTATACTGATAGAGAAAAGAAAAATAGGAATAATGGATAACCCATTTTAATATTGGATATACCAATAGCATGGGTACAAATACTTTCCATGATGGTCTTTGCTTTGCATATGGGTTATCAAGCTTAACCATGGCAAATATATTTGCTGTAAAATATGATTGGTCAAGCAATTAATTCAATGTATTATATTTTTTTTCATTATTTCATAAGATTTTTTAAAAAAATATAAAAATTTTCTTATAAACTTTTAATTTTTTCTCATTCCAGCGTATTTATACAAAAAGAGCAACATGAGGAGCCAACAATGCGCTGGATACTGTTAGTATATCTTTTAACCCCATCTTTAGTATGGGGGCAATTATTAATTAATGAAATTGCATGTAATGTGCCAGGAAGTGATTGGGTTGAGCTTTTTCTTTCTTCAGCACAACCTTTATCTATGGATATTTCTTCACTGTATGTGACCATGTATTATGGTACAAATGAACCGCTTTCACAAAATCCAGTTACCATCTATAGTTATGATAGAGCTGAAACACCATGGGATGATCGTTTTGTTGTGGTACACCTGACAGATGCTACAACTCCCGATGAATGTGATGCAACCGGGGATATAAATGGCAATGGTGTACTTGATGTATACTGCAATAATTATGTTAACAGCCTGTGGAATACCGACTGTGTTGTTGCTATTGATACGGATGATGACCCCTCAAATGGTGGTATCATCGATTTTGTTGCATATTCAAACCGGGATGGGACACTCAATCAATCTATTGTACAGTATGTTGGTGCAGCAATACAACATGGGCAATGGTTGGGAACAGCATCTGAAGAATACATGGTTGATATAGGAAAAAATGGCCTGCAGGAATATCAAAGTATTATTCGAAAAGCAGCATCGGATTCTAATTCTTCAGATGATTTTGTTATAACACCATATCTGACACCCGGACATCCCAATATACTCCCTGTTAACCATTCTAATGATACATTTATCAAAATTAACAAAAAAGTTGTCCTTACTAAAAGAGCTATTGAACAATGTAAAATTTTTATACTTCAGCCATGCATGCTACGGGTACGGCTATTTTCCTCACAGGGGTACAAAATGTATGAAAGCGAGCTTCTTTCAGCATTACCAGGGTTTTATACTATCGATTGGGTACGACAGATAAAAAAAATGCGTTGCGGCTTGTATTTAGGAACTGTTGAAGCACAGGATAGTAAAAACCGTCAAAGCCTAAAATTTTACTGCATTGTGGTTGAGTGATGGCTTCACTACTAGTTTCACTACTGTTGATGCTACAGTCGTTTGAAACGGCTCAACCACTGGCACTTAATGTATGGGCGATAGCACCAGCGTATCAGGCAAACCCTTCACCATTAATTTCTGGAGTAACATATGCAAACCCTTTTGGATATCCGGACTTATACAGAACAACTACATTTATCCATACTGCTATGCATGGTTATTCAGTGGGATTACAATGGCAGTACTTTGGAATACCTGAATATCGTGAAGATACGCTTAATGTTGGTGCTTGTTGGGCGATAGCTCAATGGATAAGCGTTGGCGTGGAATTCCATGATTACATTCTTTCAATTCATACGGAAACGTTTTCCCATACACAAAGCTTATATGATTATGGCATGTATTGCACCATCAAACCTTTTGAACGGGTAAGCCTTTTTGTAATGCAGAACAATATAAAAAATTTTCACGATGATGGATATATCCCTTCTGAAACAATACTATCAGCACGTGCAGAATTTTTTAAGGGATGTACAGTTGAGTATGAATTTCATTATGGTGATTATATCTCACAGATCGTTAAAATTAATGGCTATATTACACGGTACTGTGCAGTTGATATTGGCTATAGCAGGGAATTAAACCTATCATCTGCAGGGATTACTATACTGTGGGGTTCTTTTTTAATTCGGTATGAAATGAACCATCACTCCTTTTTGGGTAATACCCATACTTTTGGATTGGTATTTTCACAAGTAGGCTTTTCATATATATCGGCAGATAAGCCTGTAAAAAAAGAAAAGCCCAAATTAGACATACAATCATGTACTGCCGAAGAATTAATAGAGCTTAATGTAGTATCGGAGGTATTGTGTCAGCGTATTATCAAGTACAGAAAAATGTTTGGCAATGTTAGTGTTACGTCATTGTATCAGTTGGGTTTAACAACACAGCAGATTCGGGATTTGCAGCAATATACATACAATTACTATGAAGATGAAACTAACGGAATACAGAACCATGAAAAGCAATCTTCAATAAAACAAAATAATTACATTCCACACGAAGAGAAAAATAGACGAATAAAAATACTTTTTCAATCCATGGTTGCTGCTGAAATTCCCGCCTATATCGCCATATCGTTAGCTGAAGAGTATCAGAAATCTGGAGAAAAAGGCGTATTGCATTCACCTTTGTTTAAAAATTTAACTCCTTCTCAGCAAAAGAGTGTTAAAACAACATGCGGAATACAGTAATACTATATTTGCTTATATATATTTCTATACTATTGCAGCTTGAAGCAATAGCTTTACAGAGTATATCAGTTGAATACAGGCAGGATGCTCTTGATTATGGCGTTAAAAAAGAACATTACCTCCGCACCAGCGCAACAATAGCAACAGATACTACAGAAGTAAATGCAGCAGTTGTACAATCACATGATGCAACGCTTGCTACATGGTCATTTGCAACTCAGGGTGACTATGCTGCAATTGCAGGTGGCTATTATTTTATTCACAATGCCACAGGTTTGTTATTGGGAAAAACTTCTGTTTATAACCCTGATCCCTATTCTATTCATGTTCAAAAAAATGATTCATTTGTATCATTATGTAAAAGTGGCAATCCACAGTACGCTATGTATGGTGTGGTTTCATCATTATTTGACGCAAGAGGTGCATCTACCATTAAACTTGATGCAGGAGTTTCCTATAAAGAATGTTATATATCTTCTGGTGATGCACAAAATGGGGTATACCCCTATAGCGTCCAGGGCTTACTATCACACTGTAAAAGGGAGGGACAGTATACTGAACCTGTACAGGTTGTTACATCTTTTGTGCATGCAACGCTAAGCCCTGTTGAGCATGTAACGTTACAGGGTTGTTATTATTCAACACATGTATATTATAATAATGCTCACATGTTATTCAATGCAAATACACAGGATAACTATGCAATGGAATCATTTGGTGGGTACAGTCTGTTTGCACACTATAATGACAGTATTGTATCACTTTTTTCGGAATATGCTATTTCACATGTTTTGATAAAAAATGAAGGTAAATCAGGAAACAGATATAGTTCAGCATATTATTGTGGAGTAATAGTTAAAGAAAAAAATTATAAAATCAGCAGTATTGTACAAAAGTCGGATGAAAACTTTTTTGCCCCTTTTGGCAATACATTTGGGGGAAATTCACCACGAGATATGTATTATTATTCGGTCAGTGTTAAACCAGTAAAAAAATTTACATGTTCATGGATATATATGGACCAGAACAACCTTCTGCCCTCTCCGTATTATACCGAATATCCACATAAACGAATTAATAATATACGTATGGTATATATAAACAAATATTTTTCTGTTAAATCGGATTATCGCTATGCACAGTTTTATAAAGATGGGGAAGAAAGGGCATCGCGTTACCAGCAGGGGGTTGTATGGGGAATAACAAAAAACTTATCAATCCATCTAAAATATGGGTTATATCAGGGGGATACGGTCGCATGGTATACTGCATCAGGTATTGGAATAAAAGTTGGCAATCTGCAAAATGACTTGGGGTCAGTTTATGCTCATACTGATGGCGAAAAAATGTATGTAGCTATGCTTCCGCTTCCACAAACAAATATTATTTCAGAAACTATCGCCGCATCATCATTTTTTGTTGTTGCACGCTTGCGTTTCAGTAATACGTATTGTAAGCTGTCAGCAAGATGTGTTATGCAGCTACATCCCCAAAAACAAACTGCAGGGGAAGTTGGTGCGGCAGCATGGTTTTAAAATTTTAGTTTTTTTGATACCGTGCTACAATCGTTATACATAGTTCAGTAACATTATGGTATTGTAATCCCATGACAAATCAAAAAATAGACATATTGCAAAAAAAGTTGCAGGCTCTCAAGCCTTATGCAATAGCCTATTCTGGTGGCAACGATTCAACTTTTTTAGCAGCTATCTCCAAACATTTTTCAATGGATTTTTGCCTTATTCACTGTATAAGCGAATTTACTATACCAGGCGATACACAGCGTGGGCGTACCTTTGCAAGAGAACACGATATCCCCTATCAGGAGATTACTCTTGCAGTGTTGGGAACTGTGGAGATAGTTACCAATAATAAAGACCGTTGTTATTATTGCAAAAAAGCAGTGTTTAAAAAAATACAGGAATATGCATACCGAAGTGGTTTTCAGAATGTGGTTGATGCTGGCAATGTGTCGGATACTTCTGATTACAGGCCAGGAAGAAAGGCACTTATTGAGTTAGGTATTCATTCCCCGCTTCTTGAAGCAGGTTTTACCAAAGAAGATATTATTCAGGGTTTGCAACATTTAAAAATCCCATATTCAAAGGCATCCAATTCATGCCTTGCCACACGCATTCCTTATGGTACAGGCATTACTCAGGATATACTTGACGCTATACAGAGGGCTGAGGAATTTATTATTTCGTTAGGCTTTGATGGTGTACGTGTACGGTACCATTTTCCTGTGGCACGCATCGAAGTAATGAGACAGGATATGCCAAGAATCGTTGACCCTGAGATACGAAATAAAATCGTTGCTTTTTGTAAGAAATTGGGATTTTTATATGTGACTATTGATTTAGAAGGATTCACATCAGGTAATTTAAACAGGATGTTAAATCATGAGTGATATTCTTGTAGCAATTATTGTTCGCAATAATGAGGAATTATTACGTCGTACATTAGACTCTATCTGCAATTGCCCCTATGCCCATGTCATGCCACTTATTATTGATGATGGCTCTTTTGACCAGTCGCCCTCAATCGTTTCTGATGTGGATGTTCATTTTGTTATGCATGAAGAGCCTCTGGGGTATGGTGGGGCACTTATGAGTGCGTTTGCATACGCAAAGGATTATTCGTTGAGTTCGTTGTTTATGCTGCCCCTGGAAGCTTTTGCTGATTGGCATACAGTTTCGGGGTACCTGTCTTTTTTCCAGGATGCAGATATCATCACCGGGAATAGATTCACAGGACAAACTTTTAATGAAAAAAAGCAATATAACGATATTGTACAGTATTTCAATCAGCACGCAGGCTTGAACATCGTAGACCCTTTTTCTCCGCTAAAAGGCATTTCCATGAATCATGCCGATTTATTTGAAATAACAGAATTTTCTGATGCTGCACTTGTGCAAATACTGATACAGGCTGCTCATTTCAAGTTAAGGATAAAAGAATTTGAATGTATGTATCCTGAGAAAAATTTACTATCTCATCTGGATGATATTGAAAATCTACCCGGCCTTAAAGATTTTATAACAGGCGAGCTTCACCTTTACCCATATACAAAAGGGCATTAAAACGTGAAAAAGTCAGCTATTTTCATAGTAGTATTATTTTATGTTTATGAACTATCATGTACAACACCTGAGGAACGAATCCCCAAGCACTATATAGCAACTTCTTCTGACTATAGCATGCTGTTTATTGGCGATATGATGTTTGAATGGGCAGTGAAGGACACAATGCAGCGCTATGGTACAGAATACCCATTAAAAAGAATTAAACCCTTTTTCCAATCATTTGATTTTGTTATGGCAAATTTAGAATCACCATTGACACGGAGTAGCCAGAGTTTAGTATATCAAAAATATATTTTTAAAGCACCACCTTCAATTGCATTTATTCTGGCTGAAGCTGGTATTACAGCAGTTACCCTGGCAAACAATCATATGCTTGATTATGGAGTTACAGGATTACTGGATACACTTACTTCTCTATCCCATGCAAAAGTGCTATATGCTGGAGCAGGGAACAATGAAATAACAGCATCGCTGCCAGTTATGCGTCAGTTGGGGACAACACGCATTGTTGTGTTATGCTATACGCAGATCGCCTCAAAAGAAATGATTGCAAAAAATAATCCCGGAATTAATTTTTTTGAATTAAAGAAAGCGCAGGAGGATATTAAGAAATACCGTTTCTGTGATTGTGTCATAATAAATATCCATTGGGGTAATGAATATTTTTATTATCCTTCATCAAAACAGATTGATATAGCTCATGCACTCATTGATGCTGGTGCAGATGCTGTTATTGGACATCATCCTCATGTGTATCAGGGAATTGAAATCTATAAAAATAAACCAATTGTTTATTCATTGGGAAATTTTCTTTTTGGCTCTGTTCATGAAGGAATTAATGATAATATAGCCTGTGCACTGTATATGTCAGGAAATGGGAAAATTATCAAGATGCATATTTATGCAATCAAAGGGATATATAATGATGGTAGTATTAATATACAACCTGAAGTGTTAGAGGGCACTATAGCTGCAAAAGTCTTTGATCATGTTTTAGAAATTTCAAAACCACTGGGAATTATTTTTACCAGCAGAACTACAAAACATCATAATTATGCTGAATTTATTTTCAGGTAATTACTCCATTAATGCTTTAAGAACATAATCAACACTTTCTATCATCGATTGTATTTCGTATCCACCTTCAAGCACCACCACAATCCTGTTATTGGAATACCGTGTTGCAATATCCATAAGCATGCGAGTAAACATGTAATATGCCCCGCTTGAAAGATTTAATGATGAAAGCGGGTCACTTTTATGGGCATCAAAACCTGCTGATACAAGAATAAATTCAGGTTTAAAGTGGTCTAAAGCAGGAATTATAATTTCAGTGAAAGCACTTTTGTATGTTTTATCATTGCTACCGGGATTCATGGGTATGTTTATAGTATATCCGTATCCAGGGCCAATGCCTATCTCATCAACACTGCCCGTACCGGGATAAAAGGGGAACTGATGTGTGCTGATATAAAAAACAGAAGGGTCGGTTTCAAAAATATGCTGCGTGCCATTGCCATGATGGGCATCCCAATCTATTATGGCTATTTTTCGTATATTATAGGTATATTGGAGATAGCGTGCAACGATTGCAACATTATTAAAAATACAGAAGCCCATTGCTTGAGCTATCTCTGCATGATGGCCAGGGGGTCTTATAGCACAGAATCCATTGGTGGCTTCACCAGCAAGGATATAATCACATACCTCAAGTATCCCTCCAATTGCCCATAACGATACATCATACGTTTCATCGCATATGACAGTGTCATAGCCATCAATACAGGTTATTCCATTAGGCTTTGCACTGGCGATCATTGTAACGTAATCGGCATCATGGGCATATGTTAAAACTGCGGGATCAGCTTTACGTGGCTGAACGTAAAGCAATGAGGAATAATTTTTATTGGTACGGATATATTTATCAAGTATCTCTAAACGTTTGGGAGATTCAGGATGTGAATCTCCCGTTTTATGGTGCAGGTAATGCGGGTGAAAGCAATATGCTGTATAGCTCATAATTATCAAATGTTTGATAGTTTAATTAACACAAACAAACTACTATATAATATTGTAATATAATATTTAAAAAAATCAAGTATTTTTTCGCTATTTTAGTCAAATGCCTTATCGACAGTCCACACCTGCCAGACTTTGCCAACCAGATCAGGCCCTGGCTTCAAGGTATCCTTGCCTGGTTTCCAGCCTGATGGGGTTGCCTGGGTACCTTTACTTTCTCTTACTAACTGGAAAGCCTGTATTTGACGTATTGTTTCAAGGACATTACGACCAACAGGAGGTGTCAGCACTTCATAACCAACTATGACTCCGTCCGGATCTATTAAAAATCGCCCACGGTTTTCAACGCCAGCATTGCTGTTGTAAACTCCATACATTGTCCCAACTTTACCGCCTGCATCAGAAAGCATAGGGAAAGGTATTCCACCTTTTACCATTTTTGACAATTCATTATCGTTCCACATTTTGTGTACAAAAACGCTATCAACGCTTGCTGATAAAACTTCAACCCCCAATTTTTGAAATTCTGGATATTTTTCTGCGACCGCAGAAACTTCTGTAGCTCAGACAAATGTGAAATCTCCCGGGTAAAAACAGAGTACTACCCATTTACCCAGATATTCAGATAATTTTACTTCAACAAATTTCCCTTTAAAATATGCTGGCAGAGAAAATTCCGGTGCTTTTTGCCCAACTTGAATCATTGTGTGTTCCTCCTTTTTTGATGAATTTTGTTGTTCTTGCAAAATGATGTCCTGTGGTGGTGGCGAAGTGGTGGGACGTGTACATCCAGGTTTAAACTCTTCTGGCATACGGACCTCCTTCTGTATTGATGATTGAAATTAATATATATTTGTAAAAATTATAATGATAAAAAATAATTATGTCAAATGAATATGAAGAAACTTATAAAAAATTGTCTTTTTGTAAGTTACTCAATATTTCAAAAATGTTGACATTTTTGTTAATACACTATTTGTGCTACTATTTTTCTATTTCTCTTGCGGGTATCGCATTCTATGACAACTATCTGCTGCCAGGTTCCTAACGTTAGTGTTCCATCAACTATAGGTACAGTAATAGATGGCCCAATCATAGAAGCTCTCAGGTGTGAAGAACCATTATCATCGTGCCAGGTGTCATGATGATGATAATGTGCATTACGTGGGATTATTTTTTCTAAAAATAGATTTATATCTTTCTGTAGTCCCGGCTCAAACTCAATTGTGGTGATAGCTGCCGTTGATCCAGGCACAAAAAGGCACAGCAACCCATCCTGAATTTTATTCCTAGTAACTATCTTCTGGGCATCCAGGGTGATATCAATAATATCACCCTGGCCCTGTGTTGCAATGGATATGTAACCGGTAATAACTGCCATAGGCTATTGAATTTCGTCAATAGTGAGTGGGTATTTTGATAACGGTTCACACCCATCTTTATGAATGACAATAGGATTTTCATACCTGAATCCAATGTTATCTTGTGGGCATGCATACTGCATTGCACAGATAATTAATTCATTTTCCTGATATACATGGTCAGGATTGGTCCAGAATGGGAAAGGTCCATCATTTAATCCAATACGCCATTCATCACCCATCATCCCTATCCCATGTTCAAAACCTGGCACCATGTAATCAGCAAAGCCACGCTCTTCAGCAAATGCCATCATCTGCTCGGCTAACAATGAAGGTGTTATTCCAGCACGATATGTTTTAAGTGTCAAGTTTACAATATCAAGAAAATTTTGTGCATGCCAGCGTTGCCGGTCAGTTACAGGTTCTATCAGATAGTTATGTGAATGATCCCCCAGACCTAACATGAACATTGCATGAATGTCAACCATCAGGGGTTCGCCCGCTTGCAATTTTTTGCGGGTTGCAGGTGTGCAGGCTCCACCAGCAAGTCCTGTTCTGTATCCAGATGCTATTTCATTTCCACCGGTATAACTCCATTCCCATTCACTACCTTCTTTGCGCATGGCATACGCTGCAAGTCCAGCAATCTCAGTTTCGGTCATACCTTTCCAGCCGCCATTGCTTATGGCTTCATATACGGCTTTATGACCCACATCAACAATACGGGATGCTTCGCGGAATCTGTTAATGGTCCCCTCATCTTTTATCATGGACAGTTTGTCAATTATAGTGTATGCATCTACAAATTCACAATCAGGCAGTGCATCTTTAAACCGTTCATATTCATAGTGTGTTAGGTTGCCTTCTGGCAGATAATTGGACATCCCGTTTTCTACACCGATTCTTCCCTTCTTATTTTTTAACAGGTCTTTGATATACTCAGCAATAAGTTCGATCTGATCCTGTCCACCCATTGGTACAAATCCAAAGACATGGTCTTCATCAAGCCATGATTCATCAGCAACACGTGCGGCATCAATAACAAAGGTAAACGCAGCTGGCATCCCTTCGTTAGGAATAACAACAAAACTCCTCCATGGGCAAAACGCATCTAAAGTCCAGGATAATGTTCGTAACCGTGAACCTAAATAAACATCAATGTGTTCCTTTGCCATTTCCTGCTGGATAGCCTTAATTCTGCCAGGAAAGTCAATATAATATGGCCCTTTATTTTCTAATCGTGATGTCATAGTATATACCTCATAATGTTAAAATTTAGGATGGTACATTAATATTGTGCAGGTATTTGCGATAATACTTTATTTAACCTGTCTGCTATGGCTGCTAATTTTAATGCTTTTACCATATTCCCTTTTAATTTTAATTTGCCTGTCATGAGGGCTTTTTGTGAACCTAACTCAGCTCTGGAAATCATGGCAAAAACCTGGTAATCACCGGATATACGGAACTCAGCATCAGGTGGTTCACCCTCACCAAGAGCCAGTGTATCAAGCTTTCCATCAATAAATTTGAAAAAAAGATATTTGTTCTTACCATCCGGGCAATTTAAATAAATATTGGACATGGATGATGTGATAAAATTCATCTTTTCAGGTGTTAGTTCATTTTTCAGTCGTCGTTCGGCTTCATCTCGCCATTCTTTTGTTAAATACATTAATTCCTGGGGCATAAGTTACCTCCTAAAAATAAAAATTATTATATTAAGTTATTGTTTAAACAAACCCTGTGTAATAAGTTCCAGTGTTTGCTCAAACATTGAACGCACATCTTTTTCTTCACTCCGTATGTACATGCGTATAACAAACATCTTATAAATAGAAAAAATTGCCTTTGACATTGCTGATATATCCACAGGCCTAAAGAGGCCTTTCCCAATTCCTTCTTTTAAGATATTTTTTATCATGGTAACTGAATTATTATTAATGCGTTCATAGGGGTCTTTATTAGTAAACATGGGGAATATCTCAGGGTCGTGTACCAGGATATTGCGAAATTCAGCATCTATGGATAAATACTCAACTGCCTTGTGGCACATGGTAAGAAACTTGTTGCGGGGATCTGACTCATTGTGTATTGCCTGGCGAACGTAATTTTGCCATCGCAAAAGTGCAAACTCAACAACCTTATGGTACAGGTCTTTTTTATCTTTAACATACAGATACAGATTGCCTTTGGTCATATTGAGTTCTTTAGCTATATCCTCAACGGTGGTTTTTTTATAACCATATTTAGAAAAAACCTTCAGTGCTGCAGAAAATATCTTTTCAGTGTTTTCTTTCTTTCTCATAGCAATAATAAATAAATGAATATATTGTTTATATGTTCATTAATAATGAATAGCAAAATAAGTCAACTAAAATACTGTATATTTGATAAAAATATAATTTTTTTAAAAAAGTATTTGACTGAACAATATTGCACATATATATAATATTATATAGTTATAATAAATGAATAAAATACATTATATGTAAATAATGATTATTATGCTATTTAATGCAATGAACCGCATAAAAATTATTATATTGATATCGTTTTATGGCCAGAGGATATCGAAGTATGATTTTTGGTTATGATGAGTATATGTTTATATGAAAAGATGTTATATAAGGATGGGAAAGATTAAAGATGATTGAATCAGTATTAGCAAAAACATTTTTTGGGAATTCAGTAAGAGATTACTGTATCAGTGTATTAATTTTTATTTTTGCACTCTGTTGTATATTTATCTTTAAAAGAATTATTATAAGAAAGCTGAAATCAATAGTACAAAGAACAAACACGGTATTTGATGATATCATTATACGTGCATTTGAAAATAGTTTCCTTCCGGTAACCTTTATCATTTCTTTATATGTAAGCATTTTACAACTGTCGATTGAACCCGTTGTAAGAAAGGCTATAAATATATGTTTTTTGGTATTCTTTACTATATCTGGTGTATCACTTGTTGTGAAGGGTGTTGGCATTTTTATTTCTGTTATTATACAACGCCAGGTTGATACTACTAAACAGAGAGCTTTGCGGGCATTGAATCCTTTATTAAAGGTCATTATATGGATTTTTGCTTCTTATTTTTTACTGGAAAATTTAGGAATTAAATTAACCCCCTTAATTGCAGGGTTGGGTATTGGTGGACTGGCAATTGGGTTGGCCGCACAAAATGTGTTAGGTGATTTGTTTGCTTACTTTGTTATGCTTTTTGATCGGCCATTTGAGATTGATGATTTTATTATTGTTGATACGGATTTAATGGGGACAGTTGAAAATATTGGTATCAAATCTTCTAAAATAAGGAGTTTAGGTGGCGAGCAGATAATTATATCAAATTCAAACCTCATTAATGCACGGGTTCGTAATTATAAAAGGATGCATAGAAGAAGGGTAGTGTTTAGGATTGGTGTAACATATGAAACCAAAATTGAACAATTAAAGATGATACCAGGGCTAATAAAGGAAATTGTAAGCAATATAGATAATGCAACATTTGATCGAGCTCATTTCTTTTCTTATGGAGATTTCAGCTTACAGTATGAAATAGTATATTATGTAGAATCTAATGATTACAATTTATATATGGATATTCAGCAGGAGATTAATTTTAAAATAAAAGAAGCATTTGAGGAACATGAAATCGAATTTGCATATCCAACCAGTATGGTATATATTGCGAAAGATATAAATTAGTAATATAGTATATCATAGAATATGGATATCAGTAGAAATATTTTTAATGGGAGCAAATAATGAGACTTGTTATTGTTTCAAATAGATTGCCAGTTACAATATCAGAAAGTGGTGGAACCATCACTTTTAAGGAAAGTGTTGGTGGACTGGCAACAGGAATAAAATCATATGTTGATTCTCTGCAAAAAGCAATGTCAGAAAAAGTTGAATATATATGGATTGGCTGGCCGGGTCCAATGGATAATCTTGAACATTTAGTAAAGACAAGCGAAATAACAAAGACTCTGGTTGATTCTTATAATTGCTACCCGGTATATATTGAAGAAGAACTTATTGATAAGTTTTACTATGGATTTTGCAATAAAACAATATGGCCATTATTTCATTATTTTGCTGAATATACTATATATAATGATGATTATTGGGATGCGTATAAATATACCAATAATATGTTTTATAAGGCAGTTATGAGTATACTGAGACCAGATGATATAGTCTGGGTTCATGATTATCAATTGCTTTTATTACCAGGCATGCTAAGAAAATCTATAAATAATGCTATTGGATTTTTCCTTCATATCCCTTTCCCTGATTATGAAATATTTAGATTATTACCAAAAAAATGGGCTCAGGAAATACTTATGGGTATTTTAGGCGCTGACTGCGTGGGATTTCATACGTATAGCTACACACAATATTTTTTACGATGTGCATTATATATACTTGGATACAGCAATGACATGAATAAAATAATAATGGAAGACCATATTGTAAAAGTGGATGCATTCCCAATGGGTATCGATTTTCATAAATTTAACAATGCAATTAAACTACCCGAAGTAAGGAAGGCACGAGAATCATATATGAAAAAACTTCCTGACGTTAAAATTATACTATCGGTAGACCGTCTGGATTATACAAAGGGCATATTAAATCGCTTATATGCGTTTGAAAAGTTTTTACAAAGATATACTGAGTGGCACGAAAAAGTGGTATTGTTACTACTTGTTGTCCCATCAAGAACTGAAGTAGAACATTATAATGAAATTAAAAGACAGATAGACCGCATGGTGGGTAAAATAAATGGTGAATATGGAACTGTCAAATGGACACCAGTAATATATCTTTACAGATCAGAACCTTTCTATCGCCTGGTGGCATTATACACTATAAGTGACATAGCGCTTATTACACCACTGAGGGATGGCATGAATCTTATTGCAAAAGAATATATAGCTTCCCGCTTTGATAAAACAGGTGTGCTTATTTTGAGTGAAATGGCAGGGGCTGCAAGTGAGCTGGGTGAAACTATTACCGTAAATCCTAATGATATTAATGATATAGTATGTGCTATTGAAGAAGCATTAATTATGACAGAAGATGAGCAGATTAAAAGAAATGTCATTATGCAAAAACGCCTGGAAAGATATAATGTTGTCAAATGGGCAACAAACTTTATAAAAGAAATGTTATTAGTGAAAGCTGAGCAGGAAAAATTTAATTCATTGTTACTCAATTCTGAAAAGGAAAAAGAGATAGTGGATGCTTTCAAGAATGCTAAAAAGAAAGTGTTATTTTTAGATTACGATGGGACACTGGTACCTTTTGAAAAACAACCTGAATTGGCAAAGCCAGATGAGGATATATTAAATCAACTGAAATTGCTGTCCAACATGAATAATACAGATGTTGTCATTATCAGCGGAAGAGATAAAGATACATTAGAAAAATGGTTTGGAACATTAAATGTTATTTTAATTGCAGAACATGGTATATGGATAAAAGAGAATGGTTTGGATTGGAAGCTTAATATTACTCCTGCTGATGATTGGAAACCAACTATAAATCAAATTCTTGAAATATATGTGGACCGCTTACCTCAATCATTTATTGAGGAAAAAGAGTATTCATTGGTATGGCATTATCGCAAATCTGACCCTGAAATGAGTTCTTTATTAGCAAAAGAATTAACCGATTACCTTATAAGTTTTGCAGCAAACATGAACCTACAGATTATGCAGGGTAATAAAGTTATTGAAATAAAGAATTCAGGAATGGATAAAGGAACGGCGGCGTTAAGTATAATTTCAAAGAATGATTACGATTTCATTCTGGCTATTGGCGATGATTGGACCGACGAATATCTATTCAAGGCATTGACAGAAGAAGCATATACCATACGTGTTGGAATTATTCAATCCTATGCGCGTTTCAATATAAGGGATTACCAATCCGTAAGAAAATTTTTATCAAAACTTAAGGAGCAAAATTATGAATAAAAGTATTGATGATTATAGAGGCATAATTGATGATTCAATTATAAGTATGTTATATAGCAAAGCTAATAAATTATCCAAATATCATATTGTAAATATTAATTCAACATATCAAGGTGGTGGAGTTGCTGAGATATTGAATAGCCTGGTGCTATTAATGAATGATGCCGGTGTATTTACAGGGTGGCGTATATTGCATGGCACTCCCGATTTTTTTGCAATAACAAAAAAATTCCATAATGCATTACAGGGTGATTCAATCCATTTTACAAAAATGAAATGTCAGTTATATGAGGAAACAAATTATAATTTTGCAAAATTTACCCATATCAATCATGATGCTGTAATTGTGCATGATCCACAACCATTGCCAATAATACGATATTACAGAAAACGCCAACCATGGATCTGGAGATTGCATATAGATATAACAAATCAAAATATAAAACTATGGGAATATCTCAAAACATTTATTTTACATTATGATATGATGGTCATTTCTCATGAAAAATATAAAAAGGCCGATATCCCTATTCCGCAACACGTCATTCATCCATCAATAGATCCATTAACGCCAAAGAATATGCAATTACCAAAGGCAGTAGTGCAAAAATATATTTCAAAATTTAATATTCCAATAGATAAGCCTTTTATTGTTCAAATTTCTAGATTTGATAAGTGGAAGGATCCTGAGGGTGTTATAAAAGTTTTTGAAAAGGTAAAGCAGGAAGTGGATTGCAGACTTATTCTTTGCGGCTCAATGGCAAGTGATGACCCTGAAGGGATGGTTATTTATAATAAAATTTTTAATAAAATCAAGAATTCAAAAGATATTATCCTGTATACTCAAGAAAACAATGTACTGGTTAATATTTTGCAGACTCAAGCTGCAGTAGTATTACAAAAATCTTTACGAGAGGGCTTTGCACTTACAGTTTCTGAAGCTTTATGGAAAGGCACACCTGTGGTAGCGTCGGATGTTGGGGGTATCCCATTACAGGTAATAGATGGGAAAACAGGTTATTTGGTGGATCCGTATGATATAGATGGTTGTGCAAAACGAGTGGTAGAACTTTTAAAGAATGAGGAGATGAGGATTGAAATGGGAAAGAATGGTAAAGAACATGTAAGAAAAAATTTCCTTATTACCAGGGAATTAATGGATCATCTTGATATGTTGATAACAGTGTTATCATAAAGTCTGTACATACTGCTCAATAATTACAATCCATCCTGCTGTTTCTGGATTATAAATAAAGCAATGAGCATTTATTTGTATTCCCATAATGGGAGTTGTTTATGGTGTGTTTTAAGGTGTGGTGAAAAAACATATCAACCTGCTTTATTTACCAAATAAAATAATTATTATTAAAAATCTTGACTATAAAAATATGTCTATAACATATTGTTATATATGTATTATTGTATTATAAAGATATGAGGGGATCATGAAAACATTTTTTTATCCAGAAAGTATGGTAGTTGTTGGAGTTTCTCTGACAAAGATTAATTTAGGGAAGATTATACTTCTTAACAATATCCAGCAGGGGTATACAGGGAAGCTATTTGGTGTAAGTACACAGGAAGGCCGGATTGAAGGTGTTCCAATATATAAAGATATCCTGGATTTGCCTGAAGTGCCAGATGTTGCCATCATCATTACACCTGCAAAAACTGTTCCTGAACAGCTAGAAAAGTGTGGTAAAAAGGGAATACAGCATGTGGTCATAGAATCGGGTGGCTTCAGTGAATATTCACAATCAGAGCAATCATTGGAGCAACAGATTCTTGCGATAGCGAACAAATACGGAATAAAAATTATTGGTCCTAATTGTATAGGTACTATCAACTTTGAAAAAAAGATGTTCATGCCGTTTGCATTTTTCCGTAAGGATTTAGTTGCAGGCGAAGTTTCAATGATTTCGCAGAGTGGTGGTGTTGGCAATACCTATCTGCATGCACTACCTGAAAATCATATATTTATCAATAAATTTGTAAGTATTGGCAATAAGCTAATGCTTGATGAGGTAGATTTCTTAGATTACTTTGTCAATCATGATGATAACACAAGAATTATTATATGCTATCTGGAAGGATTTAATAGAGGGAGGGAATTTTTTGATATAGCCCGTGCATCAGAAAAACCAATTATTGTACACAAATCTAACAGGTCTCCACTAAGTGCTAAGATTGCCCAATCACATACAACAGCACTGTCAGCTAGCGATGCTGTGGTTGATGCTGCATTTGCGCAGGCAGGCGTTATTCGTGCTGAAGATGAAGAAGAAGTTATTCTGGCTGTGAAAGCAATGCAACTTCCACCAATGAAAGGAAGGAATGTTGCGGTCTTGTCACGTTCAGGCGGTCATGCTGTTATTTCTGCTGATGCTTGTGCCAAGTATAACTTCAATCTTATTACGTTTCCTGAAAGCTATATTAATACTATCCGTAACCTATATAAAACACGGGTCATTTCACATCAAAACCCACTGGATTTAGGTGAGATATTTGATTACACAATATTTGGTAAGATTGTTGAAGAGACAATCAAATTAGATGAGGTTGATGGTATCTTATTTAACCATCTGTACCAATCTGAATATGAAGCTGGCATGTCACGCACATTCCTTGATACAGTGGAACGTCTGGTGCGTGAATATAACAAACCGGTCATGGTGGCAATGATTTCTGATGCTAAAGAAATGCTTGATATTAATATGAACCACCCAATGCCAATTTTTAATACACCGTACAATGCTGCACACGCACTTGCCATTTCTGCTGATTACTATCAAAAGAAGGCAATGCGCAGTAACAGGGGTATTATTGATACTACCATGATGAATTCGGTTAAAACTCAGATCCCATATTTTGATACAATAGGAAAGGAAAACAGAGAACCTCTTTTACATGAATCAATTCAATTTTGTCAGCGGGTAGGGGTCCCGATAGTTAATGGAATATTGGTTCAATCAGCAGAAAAAATTGAAAAAACAGAATTTCAATTTCCAGTTGCTGCCAAGATAGTATCGCCGGATGCAATACATAAAACCGAAGTTGAAGGCGTTAAACTTAACATTAATACTAAAGAAGAGCTCAAAGATGTTTTTGATAACATGAGAAAGTCTTTATATGATTATAATCCCAATGCTGTGTTTTCTGGCGTGTATGTGCACACCATGGCACCAGGTGGAACAGAATTTTTTGTTGGAGCTAAAAAGGATCCGGTTTTTGGACCAATAGTTCTTGCTGGATTGGGAGGTATTTATATTGAGCTATTCAAGGATGTATCTATACGACTTGCTCCTGTTACAAAGGCAGAAGCATTGGAAATGATACGGGAGTTAAAAGCAGCACGGTTATTTGAAGGGTTCAGAGGTAAGGAGCCACTTGACGCCAATGCATTCAGTGATGTCATTGTTACATTAAGTCATGCTATAGCTTCAATTGAGGAAATTTCAGATATTGAATGCAATCCAGTTATGGTGTATTCGCATGGGTGCATGGCTGTTGATGCGCGAATCTTTTTGCAAACGCAAAAAGTTGCATCACCAACGTCATGGTAAAATAATTTTAACTGAAAAATAGAATAAACCCGCCTTAAAAATATAAAGGGTGGGGGTTTTTTTATATTGCAACAATTTCATTCAAAAGGTGGGTACGCATGCAGTGATGGTTATACCATAAACTAATAAAATATTTTTTTAAAAAGTTATTCTGAATCCCGGCTTTCGGTTATAAAGGCTTGATTCTGGATATTAATATGACAGTAAATCCCCAAGACATTTGAAAATTTTATTCTGTACAATATTTACAAAATGCCATAAAATAATTATATGTATTCAATAAAAAAGGATTGATTTTAATTTAAGGTTTAATAATATCGTTATCGATATATTATCTTTCTTCCTTATGAATGAATAAAAGGATGATATTACCTGCAAGGAGAAAACAGTATGGAATACAACGTTGAAACCTTACCGTTGTGGAAAAAGATCATCTATGCTTTAGGGCAGTTGGGGTGGTCATTAGCTTCATTCAGTGTTGGTAATTTATTAATATATTTTTATCTACCACCTGAGTCAGCTGATAAAGCCATATTCCCAGCATATATCTATCAAGGCTATGTGATTGGAGTGTTAACAATTATTGGGCTTATCTATGCTTTTGGAAGGCTATGGGATGCTATAACTGATCCGATTATAGCAACAATGTCCGATAGGTCACGTTCACCGTTTGGGAGAAGGAGAAAATTTTTAGCCATTGGCGCATTTCCCTTTGCAATTCTGGGAATGTTAGCGTTTATGCCACCTGTGGATACTCTTTCAACATGGAATGCTGTATGGCTTTTTGTGGTTGTAACACTGTTTTACTGGTTTATGACTATGTATGTAACACCTTTTTTTGCCTGGCTTTCTGAATTGGGTCACAATCCCAATGAACGGTTATTTTTGAGTACATTGATTTCTATTACCTGGGCTATAGGATTTGCAATTGGCTCACAGGCAGTTGCATTACAGTCATTGTTTGAAAAAAGCTATGGTTACAGTTCCACAAAAGCATTTCAGGTTGTAATGATAATTTTCAGTGGCGTATCATTGGTACTTATGTATTTACCGGTTATTTTCATTGATGAACGGCGATACTGTGAGCCCAATGTTTCCAATGAGGGTACCTTTGAGGCAGTACGTTCAGCCTTTAAAAATAAAAATTTCTTATTTTTTACTATCTCAGATTTGGCTTACTGGGTTGCACTTACATTCATTACAACTGGTCTTGTGTACTATGTAACGGTATTACTTGAGCTGGATAAAGCTGTATATTCTCAGTATATGATTATTTTATTTGCATTAAGTTTTATATTCTATGTCCCGGTAAACCTGATAGCACAGAAGATTGGGAAGAAAAAGCTACTGGTATTTGCATTTGTACTGTATTCATCGGTGTACGTTGTGGCATCTATGTTGGGATGGTTCCCAATCGATAAAAATGTACAGGGCTTAATCATTATTGTTATGACGTCTTTACCATTAGCAATTTTTGGAATTTTACCCAATGCCATCATTGCTGATATTGCTGAAGCTGATGGAATACAGACGGGTAATTTTAAAGCTGGAATTTTCTTTGGAGCACGTACCTTCATGTCCAAAATGGGGCAGATGATTGCTGCACTTATATTCCCGTCACTCATATTACTGGGCAAAACACCACAGAATGATATAGGTGTACGATTAACGTGTGTTGTGGCATTTTTCTTCTGTATTGCTGGATTAATTCTTTTCTTGAAATATGATGAAAAGAAGGTTCTGGAAATACTGGCAACAAAAGAAAAAGTGTGATGTTTTTATAATGTTATTTTTCATAAGGGGATAAGGATATTCAAACATCAACGCCGTATCCCCTTGTTTATTACCTTCACCAAAAATTGTTCCAATGAACATCAATTTTATAGGTGTGCTTATAGGATTTTTTCACTGTGATTAAAATAACATCAGGCATACAACCACCTTCTATCTCTATCTCTCTCCCTCTAAATAAGATTATTAAATATTTGACAAATATTCCTATACCATCAACAATACATTTTGCATTTGAGGGAAATAGCAAAAGTATGATAAAAGTCATTCTGTCACAAAACTTTAACGCTTCTGCTGCCGAAGTTTTTGCAGCACTGGATCATATTAATAAGCTGGCACGGTTGAAGACTGATTTACGGAGCTATCGCATAGCTCGTGATGAGGAAGGATTACAGCTTATTGACGTTGATGTACGTTTTATTGTTAAACAATTTCCACTAAGGCTCAAATATACTGCAGTTCCCCATAAATACTGTGAGCTCAAAATGCTCAAAGGAGCTTTGAAGCAGTACGAATACAGATATACCGTTATGGGTGATAATGTGTCCGCAACGGTTACAGTTGAGTGCTCAATCAGGTTGCCGTTCCGATATTTTCTTGTTACACCGATTCTTAGAGCTATATTAAAGCGCAGAATCAAAAAAGAATTATTATTACTTGAAAAAATATTACACACTACACTATAACACATGACCAAACCACTGATCGTCCAGAGCGACAATACTTTACTTCTTGAGGTAGATAATCCCCTGTATGAAGAGGTGCGGGATGCTATACTTCCATTTGCTGAGCTTGAAAAAAGCCCTGAGCATATCCACACCTACCGCATAACGCCGTTATCATTGTGGAATGCAGCCTCAGCAGGTCTTACTGCAAAAGAAATTGTGGAGCGTATTGAACGATACTCGCGCTATACTGTCCCTGCAATAGTCATCACCACCATAAAAGAGCAGATGGACCGCTATGGTTTGCTTACCCTGATAAAGCGTGGTGAAAACCTTATCCTGCAATCTGATGATGTGCATATTATACGGGAGATAGCTACCCATAAACAGATTCATAAATTTATTGAAGAGCAACTTTCTGAATATGAGATACTCGTAAAGCCTAACAATCGCGGTCATATAAAACAAGCGCTGATAAAAATTGGATTTCCCGTTGAGGATAAAGCAGGATACGTTGATGGTGATCCCTGCCCGTTTGAGTTGCGAAGTGTTACGGCAAGCGGCATCCAGTTTACAATTCGCGATTATCAGAAGAGTGCTATTGATAGTTTCTATCGCTCAGGAAGTGATGAGGGTGGAAGCGGTGTGGTGGTGTTGCCCTGTGGTGCAGGGAAGACCATCGTTGGTATTGGCATTATGCACCTGTATCAAACAAAAACATTGATATGTGTAACCAACACTGTTGCTCTGCGCCAGTGGATTGATGAGCTACTGGATAAAACTACATTAACTAAAGATATGATTGCCGAGTATTCTGGTGACGTTAAAGACATTAAACCAGTAACTATCGCCACCTATAATATTTTGACCTATAGACGCAAAAAAGAAGATGAATTCAAACATTTTGGTCTGTTTACTCAGAATAACTGGGGCTTAATCATTTATGATGAAGTGCACCTTTTGCCGGCGCCGGTATTCCGTATGACCGCTGAGATACAATCAAAGCGCCGTTTGGGACTTACTGCCACACTGGTGCGAGAGGATGGACTTGAAACAGATGTGTTTAGCCTTATTGGGCCAAAAAAATTTGATATGCCCTGGAAGTTGTTAGAGGAATGTAACTGGATTGCAAAGGCAATATGCACCGAGGTGCGCATTGAATTACCCGAAAGCCTGCGCTATCAGTATACGGTTGCTGGTGACAGGCAAAAGTTCAGGATTGCATCAGAAAATGAAAAAAAGCTTCACTATGTGGAACAATTGTTAAAACATCATCCCAATGACCGCGTTCTTATTATTGGGCAATATATTGACCAGCTGCAAAAGATTCAGGAGCGTTTTTCATTTCCACTTATAACCGGAAGCACTCCCGTAAAAGAACGTGAGGAGCTGTATAAACAATTTAAACAAGGTGCTATAACACGGCTTATTGTTTCAAAAGTTGCAAATTTTTCTATTGATCTGCCTGATGCCAATGTTGCCATTCAGGTATCGGGTACGTTTGGTTCACGGCAGGAGGAAGCACAGCGGTTGGGGCGCATCCTGCGTCCAAAGCCGGGGGATAACACAGCGCATTTTTATTCGCTCATTACGGCGCACACAGTTGAGGAAAATTTTGCGCATAACCGCCAGCTTTTCTTAACGGAGCAGGGCTATACCTATATAATCATGAATGAAAGCATGTTCAATGAAAAGTTTAGCACTTAGTGTTTGTTTATTAGTTACATCACTTTCCTATGCATGGCAGCCGCTTCTGTATCAGGCCACAAACGGGAAATTATATTATACGGGGAAGCCATATCATCAGGGGCTACCTGATACAATTCATATAAAAGACATTCAGGTTATAAAAAATACATTCTATATTTCCACACGTGAGCACGGCTTATTTAAACGTATCCTGGGCGATAGTTCCTGGCAACATATCACCCCCCGTGATGCTCACATACGGACAACAAACGGGTTGCTTCCCACCTACCGCAGTATATCAGCGTTCTGTGTTGATGGCTCTGACCCCAGTATTCTTTACGTTGCAACCAAGTATTCACTGTATTGCTCAGAGGATGGTGGTACAAGCTGGCAGAGTGTTGCCCTTACTGGCCTTCCAGCCAATGCATGCATAACGGCACTCTATGCTAAGGGTAGCACTCTCATTGTGGGGACATCATGGAATGGTGTGTACCGATACACAGGCACAAGGTTTATCAATATTAGCAATGGCCTTCCACGAAAACACTATTCTGACAGCATTGTGTTTATTGAAGAAGTGTACCGAGTTTCACCGGAGTTTTGCATCACAACGTATACAAACGAAGTGTATTCGTATAACGGAAAAGAGTGGAAAAAACGATTAAGCGGACATACAGGTACATTCTGGGGTGGAAGTATTAATGGCAAAGTGGTTGTGGTTGATAACGACACTGTGGTTACACTTACCGGCCAAAAGGAAATTCACCAGGAACTATCGCCCATACAGGCTCACTGTGTATTGTTTTTGGAAGGAACACAGTATGTATTTGTAAAGGCAATTGAAGAACAAAAAGACACTGTACGCGGACTGTATGCAGGAGTGCCTTCATCATGGAAAGTAGTTAAAGAGCTTGTTGCTGTTGCAAAGAAGGCTGGTTACAATGCTCTGGTATTTGATATTAAAGATGATTATGGCAATGTGTATGTGAGTGAACCAACTGCGGAATCTATTGGAGCATTGCGTAAGGGCCTGCCACCAGAAGAGGTGTGCACGTATGTACACAACCATACCATGAAAGCAATTGCCCGCATGGTGGTATTTAAAGATGAGCGCCTGTTTAAAGCCTTTGATACAAAATATGCAATTAAGGATAGTGCTACAAAAGCAGCATGGCGCGGCAATCCAAAAGAATACTGGGTTGACCCGTATGCAGAGTTTGTGCACAGCTACAATATTGCAATTGCTAAAGAAGCACAAAGGGCAGGCTTTGATGAGATTCAATTTGATTATATTCGCTTCCCTACCGATGGGCCAGTGCATCGCTGTGTATTTACGTATAAACCCCCCAATGGGATTTATAAGTATGAGGCTATAGCGCAATTTTTACGATCTGCCAGACAGGCGCTTCATGTGCCAATAAGTGTGGATGTGTATGGCTTTACCGTATGGTATGAATTTGGTCAGTGGTTGGGACAGGATATTGAAGCTATGTCATCAATAGTGCATGTATTGTGCCCCATGGTATATCCTTCGCATTACGGCAGGAAATTTTTTGAAGGAAACATAGATCCTGGGGATTATTATGCGATAGTTATCGAAAGCAATCGCAGGGCTTTAATGAAATCACATGCTGTGGTGCGGCCGTACCTGCAGGCGTTCAATATGCTTTCACCAGGATGGGGCTATACGTACATACAGAGGCAGATAGAGGCCTGCACAGATTCAGGTGTAAGTGGCTATATATGGTGGAATGCAGGAAGAGATTATGGTGTTATAAAATAGAGTAATACGAGGAAAGTAGGCCAAAGACTATTCCTCTACGAGTTGATGGTGCTGTATATGAAATAAAAAAAAGTAGCAGATGGTGAACGAAGGTCTCTGTCAGATTTTAGTGAATATGCAACATTATCATATATCACAAATGAAATAACAGTATCTGATCAGGAAATGGAAGAAATACTATGGTGATGTGCATCTGGTAAAGGATTTGCGGAAAGGATTAAAAGAGATAACGGAAGGCAGGTACCGAAATTGGGTATGTTGTTCATAAATAATTACATGGCGCCCCGTGTTATTAACTCAATATTTTCATAATTTATGCCGATAATGGCTACATGAGAATCTCTGATGGTTTATCAATTATTACACTGCCCCAAACTACAGCAAAACCTGCTCGCACGGTGATGGTGTGGCCGGTATATGATGATTCACGCATCACACCGGTAAAAGGCGTTGCACGCAGGTTAGAGAATAACATTCAATACATAAAGCCCACTCCTGATGAGCATGCACGGTTGCTATCGCAGGTACAGGAAAACCCCGAACCACTGTACAGCAACACAGCAAGAATCCAGAAAAGCATGTCAGCAGTCATCCCCGGCACCTTTTTTGACGCAATTGCGTAAATATCGTTATTTTTGCTTTACATTTAGTGAAATTAATTTTATCTTTATTTCTGAATCCATCAGTATTAAACACTTATTATATTACGAGGATAAAAAGTATATGACCAAAACATTCACACTTGAGTACTGGATAGATGAAGGATGGTATGTTGGAAGATTGCTTGAGGTACCGGGAGTATTTAGTCAGGGGGAAACACTTGAAGAATTAATAGTCAATATACGTGAAGCATATAAACTAATGGTGGAGGAAGTTGAACCAGTATATATTGAAACCAAGAGGAAGGAAATTGAGGTTGAAGTTTCAAAAGAAAAGAATTTATTCAGGAGTTAATAAAGGAAGGTTGTTTTTTAAAAAGACATGGAGCCAATCATGATATATATGTTAATCCTTCTAATGGGAAAAAAGCCCCAGTACCACGTCATGCAGAAATAAAAGATAGTCTATGTAAACTTATACGAAAGCAATTAGGAATAGACAAATGATAAATTTTTTTCAATAACTTTGGATAAAAAAATAAAGCTTGCAATTTTTGTTGCCAGTATATATATAAACAATAAAGTGCATTTGTAGTTTGTGTATCAAAAAAGCAACATAATAAAAAATCAAAAGTAAGGAGGTTTTACGATGTTTAAGAAGTTAGCGTTGTGTATTCTTGTTGCTGCTGTTGCATGTGTGACAACAGGGCTACAGGCACAGGAGATGACTGATGATGTAGCGTTTTTGCGTGTAGGGTATCAGTGGAATACATTGAAGCCAGATGTAGCTAATGCAGAGGATATTAAACTTAATGGTGTTGCCATAGAAGGTGAATATAACCTTAATTTAGGTGGTATGCTTCTTGGATTTTCTTTAGAATATGCATATTTGTCATATAAAGATGATAAAGCATACGATTATGGCTTTTTAAGCCCCATGGTAACACTCAAGTTCTTAGCTCCTGGTGGTTTTTATATTGGCCCGGGTGTTTCAGCCAGGTATTTGATGGATTCCTATTTACCAAAGGGTCAAGATGAACCTGATAGTGAAGTTGACCTGTGGGTAAATGGTGTAGCAGGCTTTATGACACCCATTGCAGAAGGTATTTATTTAGACCTTCAGGCACGCTTTGGCTGGAATCTGACGCAAAACCAGTTTGAAGATATTTTCACGAAAATTGACAAAAACTATGATATGGCTTTCTATGTTGGTGTTGGTACCCGCACCCGCTCAACTGGAATATAATGTAAGTACCATATTGTTTATAAACACAGGCAGGTTAATCCCTGCCTGTGTTTTTTTATTTATTAGAATCCAAATTCCTTGCTAACAGCAAAGAAGAATTGTGCATATCCTGAACCTGCTACTGCATCTATATTTAATGGAAGTTTAATCTCAGTGGCCTGTACATCCATACGTAACCCAACTATGGTCGAAAGCCCAATATCCTCAAATGCGAGCCCACCGCCAATTTCAAATCCAAAGCCAATATTCTGATCGGCTGTTGTGTCTATTTCAGTACCATCTTGCTTGAAGGTACTTAAAGGGGCTTTGTAAAGCCATAAACCTGTTTGCAATGCAAGTGAGATAGATCCTAACGGTAATGTCGAAAAATCACGGATACCAACTATAAATCCATTACCAGTTAATTCCTGCTTGACCGGTGGATATAAAGGATTGGATACACCATCTACAGTTTTCTTATCTTCTTCCCGGAGTACTTTCCATATACGGAACCCCACATAAACGTGTGTATATCCCATATCGCCTTCTTCGGTTAATGCTTTAATTCCTATGGTGCCATCCCATGTCCAGAAATGGCCAGAACCTTCAGTCTTGAATTTACGATCTACTCCTGAAACTTCCTGTTCCCATTCTAAATCTTTTAGTGTTACATAGTACAATTGTGAATGGATTGCAATGATGTTAAAATTTGCCATAAAACCAGCATTAAAACTGCTGCCAGGACCTACCCCTAATGTTGAACTTGAATCGTTTGTGGTATTGAGTATAACGCCGTACATTGAAGAACCTGTACCAACGCCACCATTTAGGATTAATCCAAAATCACCACTGTTAACCTGAGCCTGTGATGAAAACGGTAATAGAAAAATGCTGAGAAACACTGAAATACAAAATGCTAGAACAGTTTTTTTAACATATAACCTCCCTGGGAAAAAATATTCTTATTGGTCATCAATGATGACCCAAAAAGTGAAACATGTTTTTTTAAAACTATAAAAATTGTCCTTTACGTACTAACATGTTCCCTGCGTGATGGTTGGTAAAAAATTAATCATGCTGAGAACACATAAACAATCAGAATATATTATATATATACAATACTTTGTAAAAAATGTGAAATAAAAAATTATTATAAACCATAATTATTTTTTTAACAGTAACTATCGCACATATAAAACATAACACTGTAATTTTTGATTGATAAAAAATTGAGTATACAATACTGTGTACTTAAATATCTTAAAAGAGGTAGAGGGTATGGATTATAAATATTATTTAATTGAAAAAAAGGCGCCAATTGCCTGGGTGTATTTAAACAGACCTGAAAAGAAAAATGCTATGAATCCACCTGCATGGTGGGAGGCTCCTTCAGTGTTTAAAGAATTGGACGCTGATGATGAAATCAGGGTAATTATACTTGCTGGTAAGGGTCCTGCATTTACCGCTGGTATTGATTTAATTGAAATGGCTGGCGAAATTAAAGAACTTGCCGATCCTGCACAAAAGGGCGGCATCAAACGGAGCTTATTACAGAAGATCTATAAAATGCAGGATACCATGACATGCATTGAAAAATGTCGTAAACCTGTTATAGCTGCCGTTCATGGCTATTGCGTTGGTGCCGGGTTGGATATGATTTCTGCATGTGATATTCGCCTGGCAACTGCTGATGCCCAGTTCAGCCTGCGTGAGGCTGCCGTTGGATTTGTTGCGGACGTTGGTGTATTGCAGCGCCTGCCGCATATTGTGGGGCAGGGTATTACCCGTGAACTGGCCTATACTGCAAAATACATCACTGCCCAGCGTGCTAAAGAGATACTGCTTGTTAATGAAGTGTATCCTGATCAGAAAGCTTTATATGAAGGCGCTGAAAAGATGGCAATGGAAATAGCCGAAAATTCACCATTAGCTGTTCAGGCTTCCAAGGATGTATTGAACTTTGGAATAGGTAAAACTATAGATGACGCACTAAAATATGTTGCGTCAATGAGTGCCAATATCATACCATCCGATGATTTATTTGAAGCTTTCACGGCGTTTGCTCAGAAGCGAAAACCAAAATTTACAGGCAAATAATGCATAAAAAAAGGGGTGTCCCAAAATCGGCCGTTGAGTGAATACCAGCTACATTATTTATCATAATCCGCTCATTTCGATACAGTTTTGCCACAAAATGTGGCAAAACTACTCAATGAGCGTAAAGGAATTTTTATCAAAACAACTTTTGGGACACCCCTTTTTGTTTTAGAATAGTTTTTTCAGCTTCTTTGTTGCTTTATCTTTTGCTTTTTTAGTTCCCTTGTCCACTACTTTTTGAGTTGCTTCCTGCGCTTTTTCTTTTGCCTTTTCTTTAGCTACATCAGCAATATCCCCGGCCATATCTTTAATAATATCAGATAAAGAAGGAAGTTTTGGGGCAGCAAGCTTTGTTTTGGGATTATCCATTGTCCCCGTTATAAGAAACTGCAAGAACACTTTCCCATCTTTATTTGTTAAATAACCAAAAGCTTTTTCTGCCACCTTATCTGACTTAACATATTTTGCAATATCACCTTTTATGAGTTTTGATGCATTCTTTTCAATGCCACTGCGAATTGATTTGTTATGTTTTTCGTTAAGCGTCATGTCAATATCAGCGTATATGGCTTTTGTGTTGAA
>Ga0209720_1000287_pt1 | contig 54544 bp, 63 predicted proteins | sample AD_JPNMR3_MetaG_FD_184426 | JGI IMG/M metagenome (GOLD analysis project Ga0209720, IMG submission 184426) | Active sludge microbial communities of municipal wastewater-treating anaerobic digesters from Japan - AD_JPNMR3_MetaG (SPAdes) (version 2) | ecosystem: Engineered > Bioreactor > Anaerobic... | reverse complement strand
CAGCTTTCTGTGTCCACTGATATCCCACCTTTCTCTCCTAAAATTTTTTACTTGTTTTTGTCCTTTACTTTCTTTCTTACTTCTATTACTTCATCCAAATCAACAGTAGGATTACCCTTCCATGCTAACACATTAATCCTATCTCTCTTTTCTTTTGGCAGAGTCATAATTCTTTCTGGACCACCTGCTTCCGCAATCAGATTAGTCAGCTCTTCCTCTTCTTCAGGAGTTCTTTCATTCTGCAGTTTTGAAACTACTAATTTAGCCATTTCTTCAGCCTCTTCCCTATCCATCAAAACATCACCAGCTACACAAGGAAAATGTGGCTGAACTATGATAGGTAATCCTTCCACAAGGATCTTATAGCCATATTTCCCTGACTCTACCTCAAACAACTCATAACTATAGTTTTTCATAACACCCTCCTTTTTGTTAAATTACAAATTCTAATGTTCCTTCATCACTATCATATTCAGCAAGACTGCCAAACACAATAGCTGTTTCATCACTATTTACTCTTGTTATCTTATATTTTTCGTCAGTATAAGAGCTAGGAGTATCAGTCAACTCTAAGAATGTAGATACTCCACCTCCACCATTACTTATCTCCTGCCAACTTGCATTCTTCCTACCATATAGTTTATTATCAGAAGGAGCATCAGTCAACATCCCAGCTCCTGTTAGAGGATAATAATACCAGACATCATCAGTAGGATACTGTTTATATCTCAGATATACTAACCCAGCTTTTTTAAGTGCTCTGATTTCCTCAATACTTTTCAAAGTAAACCTAACTTCTCTCCCATTAAAGACTGTCGAATCTACACCAGTAGCAGGAACTTTTACCCACCCAAGATTCCCATGTCTTAAATATATTTTCTCGTCATGCCCAGCGAATAAACTTTCTCCATAGCTAGCAAGTATAACAGCATCATAAGAACCAAAATCATAATCTTCTATCCAATCACCGTCAGAAAGATAATACACTCCTCTAGTTGTACCAACATACAAGACTCCCTCGTGTACAACTATAGATCTGATTTCATAAGTAAACTGTTTAGCTAGTGTCCAAGTAGATGTCAAACCTTCTTTATAATATAATTTGCTTCCAATAGAGACATAAAGTTTTCCTTCAAATATACAGAACTTAGTACTATTAGAATAATATTCAAAATCATAATCTAGTACAACATTTCCACCATCATATCTATAAACTTTTCCATTTCCACCTGCTGCTCCTATAAATAATACTCCTCCATACTCAATCAACCCGGTTATTGCAAAAACAGGTATATCAACAATCTTAGTCAATGTTCCATCTTCTTCTCTCTCATAAACCTCACCATCACCACCTATTACCAGTCTAGTACCATCTCTCCAAACACCTAATGAATATATCCGAGCTGCGTTTGTTTGAACATACTCCCATCCAACATCTGTGCTGTAATAAAGATCTCCATTAAATCCTCCAAGATAAATCGTATTACTACAGACTGTAATTGCACAGAATCTTGTTTCATGTGTAATATCAATTACACTAATAGAGTTTCCACTTTCATCACTTTTAATAAGACAGCCATCACTAGTAGTTGTATAATACACTCCGTCTATATCTACACCTAATCCACTAATACTACAAGCATCAGATAGTGAATAATAAGAAGATGAATACTTCAAAGCCCAAGGAATTTCACCTGCGTAATACTCAAAAATTCCTATATCATCAGTAACTGTTGAGGAGTCATAATCCCCAAGAATATCAGAAAAATCAGGAATAGTAGAAATCTGGAGAGCAAACTTCTCAGCAGTTGTTCCATTAATAATCTTCCATCTAAAAGTTATTGATTCTGCTAATCCATGTGCTATATCATCATAAATATGGTCAGAAAGTATCTTATATTCTCCAGTATGTGAATACTTATCTCCTGGATCTGAAATTGGAACTATATCATGATTAATTTCATCATGTAAAACATGATGTGTTTCAAGGTCTAGTGCGTTCGGTAAGTCAGTATATTTATAAACAGTAACAAAACTGTAATCTTTTAAATATTTACTTATACCACCACCAAGAATAGCTGTTACAAAACTTATACGATCACCTTCTTCTACTTCTCCTGCATAAAAAGAAATACCTGAAGGTGATATTTCTTCATAATCAACATCCTTTGTTTGATATACTCCGTTGTTAAAAACAAGTAAACTATTATCTCTATAAGGAAACGGTGTATAAAACAAAGATTGTCCTGATGCTGCAATCTGTGTATCACTAAAAATGTAATCTTCTGTTGTTTCTTCTTCAGATAATTGTATACCCGAAGTCAATGTTAAAGATATCCAACCTGTTTTTTCATCTGCACCAGCTATACCAGATAAATAATAGTTGTTTTCATTACCAACAAGTAACTTGATTTCGTAATTCTTATCAGAACTTAGAATCAAAGAATCATCTTCCACCAAAGCAGTTACTTGTGAAAACGGATATGTTGAAAAATTTATAATATCTTTTAATGAAGAAAGTGAATGTTGTATTGAAAACTCTTTTAATTCAATATCACTTACACCTGAAGTAGCTGTAACAACAACCTCTCCAACTAACAACCGGTCACCATGTTCTGGTGTATCCAAAAACTTTATTACACCAGTTCCTTTCTTTAAATCTGTTGAATATCTATATAATGTATTTTCTTCTTTTACAAGTTTTACTTCACCGTCAACACCTACAGACGGCAATGCATCATATGTATCAACAGCAAATGTCCAGTATGGAATTGCACTTTTTCTTAAATCAACAACCTCAATTATACAATCACTATGTCCATCACTTAAACCAAACGCGGTAATATCACCTACACGTGTACATTCAACTTCTATTTCAACATTACCGATTTCACCTGGAGTTTCATAAGTTATTGCAACAGTGTTTAATGAACAAACAGCTTTTACTGGACATGCTGAATTATTTATTGCTTGTGACAAAGAAAACGCACACTTATTCCATCCATCAGATGTATCACTATCACCTATCCAAAACTTATCTGAAGAACCTAGAGCTTCTACTTCGGTTGAAACAGCGATATAACACCAACTACCAATTTTAACCTCATCACCAACACTAGGTTGTCTTTGTATGATTACCTTACCTGTTGCAGATTCTGCTTGCTCGGTAATAACTTTAAATAAACGATATCTATCTGACGCAACATCAGGTGGTGTTTGATTTCTTAATGCTTCAGTAAAATACAACAAACCATCAGTATCTACTTCAACATATGTATCTCTTTCTACTACATAACGATGTGTTTGTTTACTTGTTACAATTCTTATACCATTTACAGATACTACCTGTGACGGTATTTCGTGTGTTAAATCCGAAGAGGTTTCTGGTAAATCACCTGAAATCGAATAACTACCAAAAATCTCTTGGAGTCTTAAACTTACACGTTCACTGGGTGCTAAATCTCCAGTTGAAACTTTATGTACATCAGTATCAATCGTTTCCCAATCCTGAAATCCAATATGATGTGATCTATCAAGAATATACTCAAGAGATTGACCATCAAGAAGTTTTGTATTATCAATTACACCATCAAGATCTTTATCATAGTCACTTACACTATATAATACTAGTTTACCCTCGGGATTTGTAACAAGTGAAATCGATGTACTAGTAGTAGTTGCAATCGCTACTAGTAAATAAGAATTGTCATTTATCTGAGTTAATGAAGCAATTGCATCAACATGTCCAAATCTTCTTGAACTAAGTTCTTCTTCACCGGTTCTATCTTCAACAAGTGTTAAATATAAATAATATGTTCTATTATTCTCAAGATGCCACCATTTTATTGTAGAACTTGAATAAATCGGAATGCTTTTTATAAATCCAAAAACAGCAGGTAAACTCTGTGTTGGCGAAAGCTCTACATAAGAATCATTATTAACAAAGATACATGAATAAACACCTTCTTGTACAATACCAGTACCTTGTTTACCAGGAGTTTGATATCTTAAAACTTCCTTTAACGCACGGTCAATAATATCAACTAGTCTTTTTTCTTCTTCAGGATCAAAGTAATCACCTATATTCGCCGGTAATAAAAAGTTCGAAGAATGATATGAATATGGCATTTTACTCTCCCATACCGTATTTCATTTTCCTGTCTGGTCTTAATACCTTGCATTTCACAGTAGTATTATCAGGTAACTCTATCTCAGGACTGATTTCAAACACATTCTCTCTACCTTGTGTATACATCTTATTTGGTATCAAAGACCTTAGACTTCTACGCACACCTAGATCATTTCCTATCCTACTTATAATTACATCATAAATAGTCATTTATTTTCTCCGTTTTTACATATATTCTATTTAACTCATCCTGTAACTTAGTGAGAATTTCTTGTCTCTTTACCTCTGATAATATCTTTATTGTCTTCCGACTCATTTCTTATCTCTCTTTTATTAATAATTGCTCAATAAATAGTTACTCATTACTCAACACTATAAAATTTAAAGAAATAATCCTCATCATCATACCATCTCTCAGCGTTTACTGTTATTGCCCAATCTTTCCTTGTAACATCCATACTATGTGTAACTTTACTTACTAGAAACCATCCTTTACCTCTTCCTCCACCAGATGATGAAATTGATGAAATAACTTTTGGTTCATCACTCTCTTCTATATAAATAAGACTTAAAGGTTGACAAAACGACCAACCCCAGGTAGAAAATGACACACTTGTTGCAGGTGCAAATAATCTATTTTTCTCTACCTCAAGTCTTTGTCTTATTACTCTTAAATTATTCAATTCAGGTTCGGTTATCATTGCTATTTTTTTAAATGGAAAATATACTTGATTTGTACCATTATACTCATTAGGATCACCAATCTTTCCAAGCAGCTCTGTATCTGTTTTAGGTTCTCTATCACCAAGTACAGCTGCAAATGGATTTACTTGATAACCTGGTAACCATGCAGGTGTTGCACCAAATAAAGCATACAAATTATAACTAGAATCAAACTCTTCACTATAAGTTAGATTTCTTATTTCTTCATACCACTGTTCGGGTTTTTCTCTATATCTTAAAACATTTACAGTAAACCAAGGTTGTGAAGTAGAAGGAACAATAACTGCACAAGTTCCAGGTTGCATCGGTGAACCCAAAGCATTTCTAAAAATATACAAAAGTTTCAATGGACTTACATAAGCTAGTTTTCCTTCACGAGTTAAATAAAACCATTGTTTTGTATAGCCTGCAATTTTTTGTAAACACTCCCAAAAAGCTGTACCCATTTTAAAATCCCAAATAGGTCCTCGCTGTGTTCCAAGTGATAACTGATATCCTGCTTGCTTTTCACCAACAACACCATCATCAAGTGCAGTTTGCTTAAATATATTCATATAAGATGAAACATTAGATTGTGATATATATCCAGCTCTCTGTAATAAATCTAGAATTGCAGAAATATCACCCCAACCATCATAATAAGGTAAACATGCAACAAACTGATTCTTTAACATATAACTTCTATCAACAAAAGTCAATGATACCTCACCTTTTTGATTGTCTCTTCGCCTTTCTACACCTGAAACAACAAATCCTTTTATTTCCACAGTATCAACTTTATTACCTTGTGAATTCATACGACCAAATTCAAGTACTACAGGATAAACACCTTTCATATTTCCTAAAACATCTCGTAACTTTAATAAATATTCATCCTGTGTATCCGGTGGAAAATAAAAAGCCAATGTAAATCTTCTTTCAGTAATTGTTTCTTCCCCTGTAAACGATGTTGGCATTAAAACAAAATCCTCCGGCCACCAACTTGGTTGATACGGAGAAATAGCTGTTTCTTCACCACCAAATATCACCGATCTAAAAAGAGGTGTTGTAGCACTTGATTCAAACACTGTATTTTCTGTATTTGTTAACAATGAAAGATTAAACTCATATCTCTCGAGATTTGAATATAGAACTTCTCTTGATACTAAACGTGGAATAATATACCTTTCCAAATCACCTGGACCATTACTTACACAACCTTGATAAGTTGTTACATTCAATTCTTTTCCAAATACCTTGTCTACTACATGTGGAAATGAACCTACATAACCTGATTTAAAATAAGCTTTTGATAAATAAAACACTATTGAACTGAAAGTACAACCTAAATCTATCTCATCAAAACACCAACTAATATTTGATTTGTTTTTTACTTCTTCTTCCTTTGTTACAAGTGATGCTTTTATTCCTTTATCCCAAATCAGTTCTTTTTGTGGCAATGGATGAATAGTTAAAGTATCATCAATAACCTGACAATAAATTGTATGAAATACTTTTCCAAGTGTTGATTGATTCCATCCTTCCCAAGTTGCTGAAGCAACACCAAACAACTCTTCAAGGTTCTTAGCATATTTTAAATCAAACGATGTAAAAGACGTAGCCCATACTGAACTTTGACGTGAAAGTATCAAAGCCAACCACGGATATCGTTCTATAAACTTCTTATAAAAATCCTCTACTGTTTCTCCAAACTTTAAAAGAACTACACGTCCATCTGCATAATATCTGAGTTCAAACCATACATATGTTTCTCGTCCAGATGTATAGTCACGTCTTTTTACACGCATATCAACAAGAAGTACAGGTTGTTTGTATCTTTCATCCACCTCCCTGTAAATCTCTGATTGTAATCTTTTTTTAACTTCAACTGGCGTGTCATAGAATTTAAATGCAACAGAAAATCCCATTCCCTGAGTATCTGTCATTACAACACTATTTACAGGTACATTTGTTCCGAGATACTCTTCATTAGTACAAGGTAAAGACATTTCAATAACAGGAATTTCACCACCTATACTATTTTCTATCCAAACATCGTGTCCCTCACCATCAATAATTCTTCTATTATCTCTCGGAGAAATAATTTCAATATCACTTAATCTTGTTCCTGTAACTAGAAAATCTGGTCTTAATTGAAAACTATTTAATAATGTATTATAAATCACATTTCGTGTAATTGTATATCCTGTAATACCTTCACTTGATACATCAACTCCTGCGTCTTTCAACTCGTCTTCAGCTTGAACTTTTGTAATTAAATCAGCTGCTTCAAACTTTACAGGTATAGGTTGATAATAGTATACATAACTATCATCCCAGCGTAAATGTACATATGGTATTCCAGGTACTAGATTATCAGCCATATTTTACTCCTTCGAACATAATGGCTTTTATACAACCTTCTAAATTCCAACGACCATCGGGAGTTAAAGCTATCTGAATAGTTGCACCTTTTAACGACTGGCTTATCTGTTTAATAGAGTCACTTTGATTTGCTTTATTCCACCAAGATGCTCCGTAAGATGCTGCAGTACCCAAAGGACCCGAAAGAAGCCCTAGGATATCCCTTGTAGTAACTCTATTTATCTCTACATTACCATATCGTTGTGCTGCTTGTCCCCAATGCCAAAACGTCCACCAAGCTGAAGGTGCTTCTGCCTTCGCCTCAGCCATTTTCTTAGAATACTCTTCCCACCTTTTTCTTCTAGCTTCTTCACTCTCTACCTTTTCTACAGATTCTTTTATTTGACCTTTAGTATAACTTAATGCTGCAGTATTTTCCACAACAGCATCAGTAAGAATACTTAATGCGTCTGTTAAATTCAAACTTGAACTAGTTAAAGTTACAAGAAACTCATCCAACCACGGAGTTTTTTGAAGTGTTATACCTTTGGAAAGCACAGTCTTTATCTCTTCTGCGTTTGTTGCTGTGGCTTCTGACGCTATTTTTATACCCGCTGTATTTACTGTACCTGTTTGTGTCTCTACAAGCATCTTCTCAAAAAGCGATTTTTGTTCACTGATTGAACCAAATAATTTTGTCATTACATCTTGCCATGTTACACCGAGTGGTCTACCTTCAGTAGTACCTGTTATAGCACCTGGGAACCATGCAGGACCTTTCCAGGCAGCTTCAGGTGTTATTACTGGTAACAATCCTTCTCTTGTACCTCCTATTCCTAGAAAACCTGCTTGCATCTGTTCAATCAATGTTCTTCGTGCATATAAAATAGTATCAACATACTTCCTGTATGATTCAATATAAGTTGTAAAAGCATCTTTTACTAACTGGTTTGTTGCACCGAACTTTGCATACAACTCTTCATACTTTGCTCTTGATAACTCAACTTCTTGTCTTACGATTTCTGCACTTTTCTTTGTTAATTCCATCTGTGTAGTCCAAGGTAACTGTAACTGTGACGCCATGTCTCTTAGAGTTCCATATACTCTCTCGTGTGTACTCAAAATTTTTAATTGATCATCATACTTCTGTAATATCTCAGACTGTAACTTTACAAGTTCACGTTGTACAATAAGTTGTTGCCTTTGATATTCATATTGTATTCTTTCTTTACTATCTCTGTCGGAATAAAACGCTATTAATCGTTCTACCTGTTTAATTTGTAAATCATAATTTCTTATCTGAGTTTGCTGTATTTCAGAAAATTGTGTTAAATAATAACCAAATTGTGTAACAGCTTGTGCATATCCCTGAATCATTTGACCACGTGTTTGATACAATTGTAACGGTGCTTCAAATACTTCTCTTTCTCGTTGAAATGCCTGCGCTCTCAATCTCATTGCCTCTTGAAACATTGCCTTACCTTCTTTTGTTCCTAAACCAGCTTCACGTGCTCCTCTTTCATAAACATCGGCAAGCCTTCTCAAAGTCATAGCTTGTTCTCGTAAGAAAGGTATTTGAGTACCCACACCTCTACCGGTTTGTTGTAAATATGAACTCTGTGCTTCAAGAACCTGATATCCAAGTTTCTGTAAAGTTGTCAGATCTTCAATTTTCTTTGCAACCTCAGCAGCACGCTGTGCTAACTGTACTAAACGTCCTGTTTGTGTATCCTGCGCCAATTTAGTTTCATGATGTTGCTGCTGTGCTTCCTGTCTTCCTGCTCTTACATGTTGTACAATACTTGTCAACAAAGGAACTGCTATTCCAATTGCTGCTCCAAGAGGTCCGCCTGTTGCAAAACCTGTTAAACCACCAGCTACAACACCGGTTAATGTTTGTGCCCACGCCGGTGCACCAGCACCAGCAGCAAGTGCTTGTGCACCAAGACCAACACCTGTGCCAGTTAAACCACCTCTTAATCCAAGTGCAAGTCGAGGATTAAGTAATGCAAATCTTGATGACCATCCAAGACCTAAGTCTCTTAATTCAGCACCACTAAATGTTGCTCTTATATCTGCAGGAGTTACTCCTTCTCCAAAAACGTTCGATAACATCTCTTGATATCTTGCCAAAGATACACGATAAAGACCAAAAGTTGTCATTTGGGGTAGACCCCGCAAAATAGTAGAAACATCTATTCTTTCACCACCAAAACCACCACCTCCGCCAAAACCACCTCCTCCGCCAAAACCACCTCTTAATCCACGAAATATCAATCCTGAAACAAGTAACACAGGCATTGCCTCAATAATATCCGCTAAAGGCGAAGGTAATGTGCTTAAAACACGTCCATATTGTTCGTTTATACGTTCAGTATATCTTCTTATTCTTGCTTCCCACTCAGCTCTTTGTGCACCTGGTAAATCAGTTGCAATAGTTTCCGGTGTTAATACTGCTCTTTGGTAAGCTGTCAGTGTTCTCCACTCTGCAGGACTTACTTGACCTCCAAGAATCAACTGTCTTAAATATTCCTGTGGTATTAAACGACCTTGTCCAATATATGGTGCAAGTTCAGGAAACCTCATCATCAAGTCAACCATTTCTTGTACAGCTCTTTGTAATTCCGGGCCCCTTGTATATATTTTACCAAAAACCTCGGCGAGTCTATCTGCTCTCTCAACCGAAACCACACCATACCGGTCCATGTCTTTTAAACGATCAATCCATGCAGCAGCTTCTTGATTCAATATACCCATTCTGTCGGCCAAATCAAAAATACTTTGTCTTAAGGCGGGAATTGTACGAAATGTAAGACCATTACTTGCAACTGTGAGGTTATTGATAGTCAATGTAAAGGCAGCAAACCTTTCATTAACCGAAGTAATTGCCATTGTGGTTTCAGCCATTTTCAATGGCAAACCACCAATTTGATGAATAAAACCTACAGCACCCTGTGTTGCACCATGAATAGCTTCAGTAAACTCTGAAACCGCTGCAGTTGCTGCAGTTACTTCACCTGCGCTAAATAAAGACTCAAACCCCGGCATTATTATTTCTCCTTACTGATTTCATTTCCGACATTTCATCTTTTATACGATGAAATAATAAAACTTTTTGCACTACTTTTGCATCAAGTTTATCTACATCTTCCTTACTAAAACCATATCTTTCTTTAAAAAAAGCATAAATACCAAGCATTTGTAAATCAAAATCATCAAGTGTTACTGTTGTTTGCCCGGAGTTGAACTGGTGGATGTATCCGGAGTACTTTTTGTAAAAAAATCTTCTTCTTTTCTCCCCAGCTCAAGTACAAAATCAGCTTTCATAAGAAATGCACTAATAATACCTGCATTAACACTCCTGACTTTGTTTAAACTTTCTGCTGTTAATGTATTTCCAGTTCTTGTCAATGTAATCTTTTGTCCCTTTTCATCAGTTAATGACCAATCAACCAGTAAATACTTTAACTTACTCTCTCTTAACTTTAAAGGATCAATATGATAATCCCCTGTTTCAACAGGTATACGTGATTCCTGTAAAATCTGAACCATAGTACCCCAATCCCAATGTAAAAACTCAGCCCACTCTCGCTTTAAATTAGGATTATCTTTTAACTTTTCTTCAGATATATCAGGAACAATAGTAGGAAGGTCACCACTTATATCTACAGTAATAAAAACTTTAAAGGTTCTTCCTTGTGCTATGTAAGACATATATACCTCCTTTCGGTTTTTCCGTTTTTGTTTTCATGTTATGTTATGCTTATAGCCGGTGTTGTTGCATCACCCATACCTCTAAATCTTACTGTTCTAACAACCGGAGCACTTGTACCAGCAAAAGGTTTGCTATACTCAGTTATAACTACATACGGAATAGTAAATGTTGTAAAAGTAACATCACCTTGCTTTGCTATTGTTATTGTTAATGAATAAGGAGTATGATTAGCTTCTGTTATTGAATCCACAGGCTCGGGTACACCATCGGGATGATACAACACACACTCTCCCTCAACAATTACTAATCCTTGTTTTATCCATCCTGGATCTTGCTGGCCATCATGAACATAAATTGAAAATGTATTATGTCTAACAGTTAATGACCAACTTGTAACTGCGGGTGTAACAGAAGCTGAGTTAAAACCATCATATGACATACTTGTTCTCCAATATGGTACCGGTGCATTATCCAAATCAGCAGGACCAGTTGCATTATATGACGCACTTGTTTCAGTTGAAACCACACGAGTTCTTGCTGCAATGTCAAACGATAAATCAACCGGTGTACCACCAGCTCCAGTAGGTGCTGTACTTGCTAACCTAAAACTAGTAACATAACAATCAACATATTCATGTACTTCTACACCATCAGGAGAAACAATAAGAGATCTCGGTGTGCACCTATCCTCTAGGCACCAATCTTTTAACAATCCATCCCACAATGCTGTCATAAAATACGTATTAATAGAACCTCCATAAGCATTTGCACCCCACGCCCAATATATCGGAGTCGCTGCTTCATCACCCGAAGATCCATGTATCAAATCATCACCGAATATTTTTCCTGGTGTTTTCACAAGATTACAAGATCTTACAGGAATCATTAAACCCGACTCTTTGTCTTTTATCCAACCAGCATAACCAACCGCGTGTGAACAACGAAATGGCATTTTCTTCACCTCCCTTTAAGTTATACCAATATCAGAAACCCAAGCAACTGCTTGGAAATTCAACTTTGCATTTCTTATTGAATGATCTTCATTTACATTATATGAAACATTCGTTACAAACGAATCATAAACAACACCATTATCTGTCTCAAATCTCAAATTTGATGGATGTATCAAAATACTTTTTACTGTTTCTGCAAATTCTATAATATAACTCACTGTTACTGGTTTTGCAATATTCTTGATATAACAAGTTATAGTTACATTATAAATAGGTGATTGTACATAATTTGTTGCACCCCACCTAGGTGTATCTGTTGATGGTTCAACTGTTATACAAGGATATGCACCAATTACTTTCCAATCACCTAGTATAATATCTCTCAACACATTACCTGATTCATATCTCCGTATTACAAGGTTAATCTTTTCTCTTTCAGCTTCCATAACATCCATAACATGTTTAACTACATCAGCTATCGTTACTTCTTTTACCATACTCATTTATACACCTCTACATTATGTTATACCTATTCCACCAGCTGGACCTGAAGTCGGTGTTGACGGTTTTGAAGGTACAACTGTTGGACTTACAAATCTTACTCTTGCTTTTTGTTTTTGTCCTCTTAACCTTCTACTTCCTGCTCCAATATCATTAACCAATGCATTTAATCTAAAATAAGCTTCCTCTCTTAAACTTTTTACAGCTGCACTTTCATTTGGACTTATATCTTTATAGTAAACACTTATTATATTTGATGTTGTCAACACTTTTGCAATATATGGTATAGGGTCAGGATACACATCTTGTTCCTCAACTTTTACCTTTCTTAATGGAACATAATAAACCTGCCCTAGTATTGAATTTATTTCTTCATCAACATCAGCCATAAATTTCGTTACCACATCTGATGTTAACATGTCAGCTTGACCAGTCCCCACAGTTATAGTTTGACCTAGGAATCTTACAACTTCTTCCCATGTACCTGCGTAATAGTCTGCCATACTTTTATCCTTTTATCAAATTATTGTTTAACCACCATATTTTATTAACTTTCTTTACAACTACATATTACACCTCAGAGACTAAATCATTCACTGTTAATGAATAATCTTTGTCTTTATATCTAACAAGAATTTTATTACTATCAAGATCTTTCCATACAACTACTACTGGTATCAATTCATCTATTGATTTCAATGGACCTCTAACCGAAGGAGGTAACACTGTCCCCTCAATGTAATACTTCCGACCAACAATAATCTCGTCTTTGTTAATCGCTTCTTTATATCTTGCCATATTCATAATACCCTTCTTTTTTAATTTTTTCTGTAAAATCTGATCTAACTTTGAGCTCTGTCTTTTGTGTTTTGCTGTTGATCTTCGTGATTCACTGTATTCTTCCAATAACCGGGCTACGTCATCATAACCTTTTCTTTTTGCTATGTCTATCGGTATCCTACCTCTACCGTCCTTTATATTAGGATCAGCTCCGTATTCAAGTAGAAGTTTGACTGCATCTGCACGTCCATAACTTACAGCATAATGAAGTGGTGTTTTACCTACCTTAGTCACTGCATTTACATCAGCTCCGTAGTCGAGTAAAAGTTTAACTATGTCAACATATTCATAATATACAGCTAAATAAAGTGGTGACCAGCTAGCATTAGTCACTACATTTACATTAGCTCCATGGTCAAGTAGAAGTTTGGCTATGTCTACATATCCTTCCCACGCAGCGAAATGAAGTGGTGTCCAACTATCTTGATCTCGTATATTTACATTAACACCTTTATCAAGTAATTCTTTGGCTTTGTCTATATTACCTCGCTTGACAGCATTAAATAATTCTTTTTCATCTTCTGTTAACTGCTGCCCAAACCGTACTTCTTTATATCTTGCCATATTCATAATACACTCCTTTTTTAATTTCTTCTGTAAAATGAAAGTTTTAGTGTATTTCATTTTACCCCTTTCAGTAATTACCACAACTACAATGAAACTACTCTGTCTTCTAAATATTCATCGTCAATAGTCCTTCCGGTTACAATATTGTAAAATTCTCCAAAGCTTCTACTAACCTTTATTCCTACTCCGCTTAAATACAAGGACATATCCTTATACCCAAAATCTTTTATATGCTTTTCCAATGCAGAAAACAAAGCTGAAAACTGCGAAATTCCTGCAACAACAGTCTCTGTGTTGTAATCTACATCTATGTTGTATGCTGCATTCATTAAAGTACTTTCTACATTGTAATCATTGGAAGAAGTTACAATTGTATAGTGAGGACCATTTGTTCCAATACCAGAACCTAACTCAACTCCACTTTTCAACTGCTCATACTGATAAGCAAGTCGGTCACTTAGTTTTGTAAACAAAGCAGAATTAATAAGACTCATCTTTACACCTCCCTTTTAATTACTTCAAAATATGTTTTATTTTTACTCTTTGCATTTCTTTTTTAATTTTTTCTGTAAAATCTGATCTAACTTTGAGCTCTGTCTTTTGTATTCTGATAATTCTATCTTACCGAAGTCTTCTTCCATCAGTTCCCAAGGTTTACTGTGTTCTTCTAACAACTGGACCACACCACTATAACCTTTTTCTTTTGCTAGGTCTATCGGCGTCTTACCTTCTTCATTCCTTATGTCAGGATCAGCTCCATGGTCAAGCAGAAATCTAATTGTGCTTATATGTCTTACCCTTACAGCTTTATGAAGTGGTGTGTCACCTGTATTGTCTTTTGCATTTATATCAGCTCCATGGTCAAGTAAAAGTTGAATTACACTTATATGTTCAGCGTGCATATATTTACTAATAACATTGTGAAGAGGTGTACAACCTCTTTCATTTTTTGCATTTACATCAGCTCCGTAGTCAAGTAGAAGCTTGGCTATATCAACATTTCCATGAATTGCAGCACGATGAAGTGGTGTACGACCCTCACCGTCTCTTAGCTGTATATCAGCTCCGTGGTCAAGTAGAAGTTTGACTATATCTATATATCCATACTCTATAGCTTTATGAATTGGTGCTGCGTGATACTTCTCTCTTGCATTTACATTAACACCTTTATCTAGTAATTCTTTGATTCTAGTTGTGTTATACAGTTCAACTGCTTCAAGCAATTCCTTTTCATCATCTGTTAACTCTGTAAACTGTGCTTTTCTATGTTTTTCTGTATTCATAATACCCTCCTTTTTTAATTTTTTCTGTGAAATCTGATCTAACTTTGAGCTCTGTCTCTTGTATTCAGACAACTCTATTTTACCGAATTCTTCTTCCATCTGTTTCCAAGGTGGTTTTGACCTTTTTCTTTTACCCAACTCATCAATCCAATATCTACGATGTCGTCTTTCTTCATTTGTAAATACATTCTCACATCGACGACACTTATATGTTTCTCCATTATCCGAGTCTTCTGTAATAATTGTCAACATCGTATCTTCTTTACAAAAAGGACAGTAACCAAATGCCTCAGGTCCTTCAGCAAATTCCTCGGCTTCTTCTTCTTTATAATCCTGCACCCAGTCATACATTTCTCTTATCTTCATTGTCTGTGTTTCACCTGTAACACTGAAAAAGTTTGGTTCTATGAATACAACAAAAACATCTCCCTGCCCCTGTTGTCTAGGAATATAAGTAATATGCTCGTCAATACCATGCCACATCAATTTCCCACCTTCGCCTTGTACTCTTTCTCCAAAATAACTATCGAGAATTCTAAAAATCTCTTGCTTTAACTCTGCAATATTCTGTGTTTCTCTTTTCATTATTATACTCCTTTAATATTGCGACGGCACACTTATTGACGCAAGCGTATACAAACGATAATTTAAACCGTCAATTAACCTTGGTACTGTTGCTTTATATGAAGTTAAACCTACTGGTTTTACAAGTCCTCTTCTTTTTGCTGTTTTCTTTAATTCAAGATACTCAGTTGTTGCACTTGTTAATAAACTTTGTAATGTCCCTCTTAATCCTGTAGGTTCAGGAAATATTAACCTTGAATTCCAAAATTCAATATCTGTTAATAATCTCATTAAACACTTTCTATATGCACCAATAATAAGAGCTGCATCATAATAATTAGGCATACTATTAAAATCAAATGATGTAACTGGTCTTAAACCATTTATTTCATCCAGTGATAACTGTAAATAACTATACCATTCATCCTCGCTAAAAAATCTAAACTTATATGTACCATAATAATCATCACCTACTTGATATGATGTCTTTATTAATACTCTACCATTTATAAAATCAGGAAATACATCTTCAAATAATGTTAAATCTTCTGTTTCTCTTCTAAATAATAAAAACTGTGTATCCGTAGTCCAAGGTTTATATGTATAAGTTGCATAAGTTACACTATCCAACGCTCGTATAACTGCTGGTTCGTCGTATACTGGAACATTTTGAAATGCTTGTAATAAAGTTTCCATTCCTCTTGCAATCAAAACACCTGAATAATCAACCTTAAAATCTGCACTTTTTGATACTGTACCACCGGTTGCTGTTAATGTATACACTGTACCTAATTGACTATAGATTGACTGTGTTATATCACAACTGGTGTAAATATAACCATTCTCGTCTGTAGTCACCGTCCAACCATCACATATGTTGTTACTATTTTGAGGAGAAACAGAAAATGTTATTACTGTAGATGGTTTAGCAGTGTCGTAAAACACAACATTTAACTTGTCTCCTATATACACATAAGTATGTTCAAGTAGTAAATCTATCATTTTATTTCACCCTTATTAATTTTATTTATTTGTACAAAAGAAGGGAGCACTTGAATCAGAGTCGAGTGCTCCCTTCTTTTATCATCTGTTCGTCTACAACTATGAAACCTGACCGGTAATTTCAGCCTTAGCACAACCTACTACTATTATAGCCGCAACACCGATGTACTCAAAGAATAACCATCCATATTCAATCAGCTGCGGATCAGGAGCTTCCCATACATTCAAATCCACCCTGACCGAAATTACACCGAAGTACTGAGGTTCGGCAACTACGTAAACATCACCGGCAGTTACAAGGAAGGATGTTCTAATCCTTGCATTCCACAGATCACCAACATAACCTGTTCTCAAAAGTTCATACTGTGTTACTGGATCAAGTTCATCTCTTCCCCAACATCTTATATCTCTGTACTGGTTGGGATGCATAATAACATTTACTACCGGAGCATTATACTGTTCAACCTGAAGGAAAAGATCAGCGAGTGTGTTTCTTGTTAAACCACTAGAACTACCCACAACAGTGTTATGACCTGATGCACTCTTAGCTGCATACTCAATCGCTGCAAAAATCCTTCTATCTTCTTCCTTCGCCATCTCAATCCTTCCTTTTTCCTGAGCACGGTCAAGAATCGGAAATCTTCTAACTGCAACTTCAAGCGCTGGTACCTTTACCCAAGTTACAATTGCAAAGGGTTCCAGCTCGACTCTTTCGCCTCTCAAAACTTCATACGGAGCTGCACCATTCTGTGCCATAGTTACAGCACTAAACTGTGGGTCTTTGTCATACCACATTGGAGCTGCAGTAGGTAGAATATCAACAGCCATTATTTTACGACCAATAGAGCGATAATCTCTTCCTTTCTTAAAAGGTTCAAGCATCGTCTGTCCTATTTCTACCCGACCTTCAGGAGTTGCTAAAGCTTGTGCAAGCAACGCTTCCTTTTGCTCCTGTGTCAATACCCTGTTTCCCATCTGTTCTCACCTCCTTTCTACTTATTTCTACCCATACAACTATCTTATGTTACATACTCTGGATTCCAGAGTGCAGTAATCTTGTTCTCTGAATCCAAACCAGAAATACAAACACCTACAACCATATCACCAGCGACGTTAGTTAACTTACCATTTGTGCTAATGTACAATCTCTGCATCGGAGTAAATGTAACACCCGATTCAACCCTATCAGTCTCAATCACCGCTGGATCAACAACCATTGAACCTTTCCCAGATGCATAAGTCTGATCAACCGAATAATCTGTACCGGTTACTTCTCTCCGATACTCTAGTGCAAGGCCAACCAGACCTTTCGTAGTACTGTCTGCTTTCTTCAACGTTCCTGCTGTAGCATCAATCGTCAAAATATCACCAGCTTCCCACTCTGTTGACGCACTATACGTAGAACTAACAGGAAAACCAGGTCTTGCTCTACCACCATACAGAATCTTAAATGCCATATTCTCACCTCCTTTTTATCCCACTGTTGTTGTATTTAATACTTTATCTATCAACAGCTTCATACAACAACACTGGGTAATCGATAGTTTTTAATTACTCTTCAACTTCTTCTTCTATTTCTTCGAGTTTCTCTACTATTGCTGTCTCCAATTCCTTTCGTGCTTCCTTATCCTCAAGAATATCCGCTAAAACATCAAGCAGTTCTTCTACTGCCAGTCCAGCCTTTTCAACCATCCCTTTTAAACCTTCGATCAGATCACTTTTTACTTTTTCAAACTCTGCACCGGTTTCTTCTAGTTTTTCATATTCATTAGGTATTTCTTTTTCCAGTGCTCTTTCAATATCAGTCTCAATACCAATATCTTCTCCTTCTGCTCTCTCTCTTACCCTTTCTCTTTCCCCTTCACCTGCTTGAGCTTTTCTTACACCTTTCTCTAATCTAGCAGCGAATAAATCGATAATACTCTCTTTCTTTTTCATCATTTCACCTCCCGGTAACTTTTGTATTACACTTTACTTTTTAACTGTTCTATTGTCTTCGTCAATCTCAGGCACACTTGTAAACACATCTTTTAAAGCCGCTTCTCTCGAAGGTAAACTTGTTTCAACTTCTTCAAAAGGAATTACATCCATTACATCAACATTTTCATCAGTACTTGCTGTAACAATCTTTTTCTTCCTATCAGGTAATTTCTCTACAATTGCTTGCACTTCTTTGAATGACTTTTCAGTCATATTCATTAAGTCCTTTATCTTTGATTCATACTCTTCTTCCTTTAACACGCCTTTTCTTAACATTAATTTCGCAAGCAGAACAGCTTTTCTAGCCTTTTCTCTTAAAACCTTTTCATTCTCGAGTGCAAACAACTTTTTCTGTAACTGTGCTTTCTCAACCTTTACCTGATTATATGCCTTTTCTAGTCCTTTTATAAAATCATTAACACCTGGAATCTTCTTGTAAAGCTCAATAACTTTTTCTTTAGCTGCATTTGGATCAATCCCCAGGACCTTGAAAATCGCCTCAACCTTCTTTTCTTCTTCCGATACTCCTTCTTTATGCTCTTTTTCCTTTTGATGCTCTATCTCACTCTCTAGTTTACCTTTAAACTGAGAAACACTTTCTTCGTCTGAAAATACGCTTTTTAACTGATCAATAACATCATTTACATCATACGTTTCACTTGCTGCAATTATAGGTGCTAATACATCAACTAACAAATCTACAACAGGTGTGCCTTTCTTTGCAACAGGTTTCTCAATCCTTTCCTCAGCTTCAGGTTCAATCTGCATCAAAGGAATTTCAGGTTTTTCACGCTTTTCTGTAACTGAACCTGGTTCAGCAGGTTCACCAGACACCTGTGCACCTTTGTAAAATGTTGCATAAATCCTCTTACCGTCACTAAAATATTCATCTAGAACTCTTTTTGCACCCTTTACATTTAACTCAGCAACAAGTCTCTTTCCATAAGCTTCAGACCTAAACATCGGCCATTGCTTAACTGCATCCAAACCCTTACCAAATGCATCTTCTAAGGAAATTTTAAAAAGAGGTTGACCTTTAGCTGTAGATACTTTCCAATATGAATCTAGTTTCTGTGGCTTTCTTATAAAACGAGCTGTGTAAATTGTTGTCTGTTGTTCACCACTAGGTAATGTTACTTTTCTTGCACCCGATAATGATTCTGGTAATTCGCTTTCACCAAGTGAAATTTCTTCCTGTTCTTCGTCAACAGGCATTTCTACCTTTCTTTGGTCGGGTTTTTCTTTTATTTCAGGTGTTGCAACTTTTTGACCTGTTGCTTTAACATCACCAAGATTCCTTTTACCCACCTGTTCTTCAGGTTCTTCTTTTTCACCTTCTTCACCTAGTTCAGCTTGCTGACCCTCAACAACAAGTTTACCTGAATCAATATCAGTTTTCGGTCTTGCAGATTCTTTAACAGCAGCTCTTGCAGCTTCATTTGCTTTCTTAATTGCTTCTGCTTTAACTTTTTCTACAGTAAGATCAGGTTCCTCTTTTTCACTTTCTTCACCTAGTTCAGCTTGCTGTGCTTTTGTTTGCTTACCTGCAGCCTTTGCGTCTTCTTCTGAAGTTGTTATTTCCTCTTGTTTTTCATCAGTAGGCATTTCAACCTTTCTTTGGTCGGGTTTTTCTTTTACAGGTTCAGGCTGATTTGCAATTTGACCTTCTCTAATCTTACTCTCAATCAATCCAACAATATCTTCAGCAACTTTTTCAATTGCTTCTTTTACCTCCCTTTTCCTATTTCTACTAGTCACATTATCACCCCCTTTACTTTCTTTGTTTAAATTTTCTGTTGAAGAGTTATTTACATCAGTCTGCTCTTTATAAAGTTCACGGAAAAACGCTTCTTCATCTTCTGGTGCTGCAACATTATTTTCTGCTGTGTTGTGTTTCTGAGCCAATTTTTCTAATTCTTCTTTAGGAATTGACTTCAATAAAGCAAGCTTTTCTTCTAGCTCACTATCAACATTATTTCCTGTTGTATTGTATTTCTGTGCTGATTTTACTCTTTCAAACGCTTCTCTTACTTTTCTTACCATTTCGCTATCGGAATATGAACTAGGTATAAATTCCTTTGGGGTATCACCGTGTAACTTTATTCTTTCCATATCTATCCTCCTTAATGTACTTTCAAACCCAGCCTTTTTACCAAATACACAAAAAACTCACCAGGATCAACACCTATCTCTTCCTTGCAAAATCTTTCATATTCAGCAAGTATTAATCTATCCCAATCCTCTTTTCTCCCATCAACATACTGTGCAAGAATTTGTCTTATTTTACTTAAAGAATCAGCACCTCTACCTCTAGTAATAACTGAATCCTCAAGACCAGTTAAACCGTAATTTATCTCGTGAATTAAATTACCGTTTTTATCTTTTTTACCTTTTAAATGTCTCATATGATAACACCACTGACTTTCATCATAAGCTACATTATCACAAACAGAACACACACCTTTCTGTACAATTACACCCATTGAAGTATCAGTTATTCTTCCATCTTCAATGTCTTTTGCTATAAGTGGATGTTTATTTCTATCGATTGTATCAAGCATATCAACTGACTTCCTTTCTTCTACTTCATGTGTATCAACAATTGATCCAAGCCTTCTATTCTGCTCATGATTCTCCAGAACAGGTTTACCAATCCAGGTCTCACTTACTTTACCACCCATCGGTGATAAACCAAATAACTCTTCTTCGGGAAATAGATCACCATTATCATTAGGCGGCCATCCACCATGTATACCTTCTGTAACAAAATACAGGTGTGTCTTTTCAACAGGTATCAAAACTTTACCACCCTGCTTTACCTGTGCTTCAACAGCTCTTTCGACGGTTTCATAAGGAACAACTCTAAGAGTTGAACAACCTGCAAATCTTATCATCATTTTTATCTACTCCTTCTATAAAATAATTTTTCAACATATAAAAATTATTACAACTGTTGAAATATTCTTTTGTTACTTAATTCTAAATAAATAAAAACTCTACATGCCAATCCTTACCACCGCACTTCGGACAACAACCATCAAACGTATTCTGTAATAAGTTTGTCCAATAAACACCACACCTTACACACACTCCAACCGGTGTTTCTTTTTTTTCTAATTGATCAGGTGTACTCTTTTTAAACTCATTCACATCTTCTTTTAAAAAAGATGCAAAACCACAACGTGGACACCGTGTTGCACCTTTCTCAAACTTCTCTGCTTCAAATTTTTTACCACAATCACATATCAGTTTTATCATGACTATCTACCTCCTTTATAATCTTCTGTTGAGAACCATTTCCTTCTAGCATTTTACTTACCGTAACCTCCATACGCCAAACATTGTAATCTTTTACATAAAACACAATCTCACCATAAGAAACCTTGTCAAGAAGATCTAAGCTCTTACGTGTTGCGTCTATTACTTGTGCTGCGATTTTACCTCTTTCTCCCTTTTCCATTTACCCACACTCACTTGTTACTAATGTCGTGTTACTTTCTTATTTATATCAATAGTAATAAAATTATTTCTCTGTTTTAATTCCTTATTACAATATGGGCAAACCAACATATCATCAGATATAAGTTTTTTACAATAAGGGCACCTTCTGTCTGAATTACAAACACTTTTTATAACACCTTTAATATATCTTATCATTGTTCCCCCCTGTATACACTACCGACTTTCTTTGCTGCTTCAATTGTTCGGCTCTTTTAAGTATTTCGTCTCTACATTCGTAATAATCCCAGCCGGTTCTTGATTGAAGTTCAAAAGCTAAATCTCTTAGCATTTTTCTATATTCTTCTCTCCTTACATCAGAAGAAACTTCCTCACCCTTTCTCTTACAATAATACCATTTTTTCTTCAACTCACTATATCCTTTCAAATATAACCTTGCATATTCTGTAACTCTTCTACCATCTTCTGTTTCCCAATAATCTTTATTAATTTCCACAGACTCAATGACCTTGCCCGATAATTTTAACATCCTTTCTAATTTCTTCTTTTGCTCGGGAGTTAAATCTTGATATTCATAAAGAGTATATAATTCCTCTCCTTTTTCTATTGCTTTGTCTATTTGCTCTGGAGTAAATTTTATATCCTTACGACGATAAAGAGCATACAAATACCACCCTTTTTCTATTGCTTTGTCTATTTGTTCTGGGGTTAATTTTATATCCTTACGACTATAAAGAATATCCAAATACATTTCTTTTTCTATTGCTTTGTCTATTTGCTCTGGAGTAAATTTTATATCCTTACGACGATAAAGAATCTCTAAACTCTCTCCTTTTTCTATTGCTTTGTCTATCTGCTCTGGAGTAAATTTTATATCCTTACGATAATAAAGAGCATGCAAACACAACCCTTTTTCTATTGCTTTGTCTATTTGTTCTGGGGTTAAAAATTGATGTTTATAAAGAGCATCCAAATACCTCTCTTTTTCTATTGCTTTGTCTATCTGCTCTGGAGTTAAGGTTTGGTTAATGTATAATTTATCAAGGTATTTTCCTTTATCTATATATTTATCTATTTCTTCTTTAGTCATAGGTAACCTAGTAACTAATTCATTTGCTTCATCTCTTTTACCTTTTTGTTTTAGGAATTCAATAAATACTTTTATAGCTTCAGGGTTTCCTCTCATAGGCTGATCGTTTCTATCCCAAAGTTCTCCGTGTTCTATAGGGTAAGCGACTATTATGCTATTGCCCTTGTATAAAAACCAGGTTGGACCGTAATATTTTGCATAATACATGTCTTTTATACACCAAGAATCTACGTTATTTATTCTTAAGAATTCTACTATGTCTTTAGGATTGTCTATTCTTAATATCTTGTATTCACCTTTTTGGAAAAATATTTCTCCTAATTCTTGAGATTGCTCTATTTCTTCGTGTTTTTCTTTTATGTTTGATAGTTTTATTATCCAGGGATCTAAGAAACTTTCTAGTTCATCTAAGTCTCTATAGTTGTTTATATCAAAGTTTTTTGGAAAATTATTAGGGAATGTATTCTTTGCTTCGTAAATTGTATTTATTAATAATCTTACTCGGTTTTCATCTATATATCCATTATTCTTTAAATAAACTTTTACTAGCCAGGGAGTTAGTATGTGTTTGTTGCCTTGAGGTATTATATCCCATAAATGTTTTATAGTAGATTCTGCAGTTTCTTCAGTTATTTCAGGTTTTTGTTTTTTTATCATTTGTATTAGACTAGGTAATATATCTTCTAAGGTAGAAGTTATGTACCTAGATAGTTTTATAAAGAAGTTCATTATATTCCACCTATTATTAAAAAAGTTTAATTACTTTTTCTTTACACCCGTTATATCACAAGGTTTATTACATTTTGTACAAATATAATATGCGGTTCCTAAGGAAGATTCTTTATCACCAAGAAAATCCTTAGTAACACTTACTTTTACAGAGGAGTTACAACAAATAGATACTATTTTTCTTTTCATTTTTCTTCTTTTTATTCATTTTTATTTTATTTAAATTATTCCCCAAGAGTTATTAAATATTACATCTTTATTTGGTTTTTGATAGTTAAAATGGTTATTCTTTCCATTCTTCTTTTGTTTCTCCAAAATACGGTTTTGCAAATCCTTTTTCTATTAATTCTTGACTTAAATTTATCCATCCTTGTTTAGGAATATATATCCATACTTCTGCTAGTATCCTAAAATATTTGTCTCTTCTAATGTTTCTTAATTCTATCTTCTTTCCTTCATTTAATCTTGCTCTTACATACTCCCTTGCTTCTACTGCCTTTTTCTTTTCATATTCTGTTTTACCTTTTATTTCCGGTGCGTCAACGCCATATATCCTTACACCTATTTCTTCACCAATTATCAGTGGATATTTTTTTATATTTACAGTTATTGTATCTCCATCATAGACCTTTACTACTTCAGAAACCCTTATATTACCATAAGTTTTATCAATAGGGAAAAGGTAGTAATAACTTGTAAATACTAATATTAAACTTATAAGTATTGTTTTTTTAATTGTGTTTTTCATCTTTTTATCTCCTTTATATTCCACCTATTATTTGGGTGCATTCATTTATTATTCCATTAGAATGGGTGTTTACTTTATATTCTATTGATGTATCTATATTTTCGTTTCCACTTAAATCTACTCCGTATAAAAGATATTGCACACTTTCTCCCATATAAAAATCCTTATCAGTAGTTAGAATATCAGGAGTATCTACCGCTTTATTTTCTACTCTATCTAGTAAAAACCAGTTATTATCTTTTTGTTGAGGAAATCTTTTGTATATTTCATAATAATCCATCAAACTATCGGAGTACACAACACCTATTATACTTGATATAGAATTCCATATAATTTCATTATTCTCTTTTTCTATTACATTAACTATTTTGCAAGCAGGTGGACCGGAAATCCAACCGCAAAATAGTAAAATAGATAACGGTAGTAAGATTTTATTTATATTTTTCATTTTGTTTCTTTCCTCTCTAACTCTTTTAATAAAAAAGCAATATATACAGTAAGAGCAATATTACAAACTAATGAACCAATTAATAGTATTCTCATTCTTTCTCCTTTTAAGGTAGTCCACTATAATTATTTTACCATTTTGTGCCTCTTACATTAACGGCGCATTTTCCGCTACTGTTTATTACTGCTTCTACTTTAATTGTATCATTAAAATTGCTTGGTATGACTACTTTTTGTCCAGTAGAACCGTTTGCAGGAAAGTATAATCTCCATTTTTCTATTCCATTTATCAAAACTCTTACATACCCATTCTGGGTACCTCCACCAGAAAAATCTGTTATTACCCATCTATCAGTTTTGTTAGATTGCTTTGTTATAGAAATGCTTGTTTCAGTATCTGTGTTTGCTGATAGTATCCATACATCACTCCCATATCCGGTATCATTTAGTATTATCTGTTGAGATTCTTGTGTAAAGGATATTTTTGTGAATATGAACAAAAATAGCATTAGACAATATAAAAACTTTTTCATTCTATTCCTCCTTTTTTATTTTTAATAGTATCTCTTACGGCATGAGCATCATAACTACCAAAATTGCCTACTATATTTCCTGCTAAAGTCATAGCTATTTCACTTCTCAAAGTGTCTTCATCTTTATCCCACCATTCTTGGTTGATAGGATATCCTGTATATATAAATCTTATATCAATATCGCTATCTGGTGTAGGATCCCCTCTTTCATAAGAACCAGATAAGGTTGCATCAATTATTTTTATTCCTTTTAAATGACTATTGTCTATAATCTCTTGTGCTTGCTCTATAAGAGAAGGATATTCCTTATGAATGTTTTTTATAACTTCTTTTACATATCTTCTAAATTCTTTATCTTCATCAAAAAACGGATCATAATTACTTAATCTGATATTGTTCATTTATCCATTCCTCCTATTACTGTCTTCTTTATAATAATTCATTTAGTCTCTCCTTTTTAATCCCATAAATAGAAGAAATACCGTTTCAATAATTCCATTCCTTTATTGAATTTCTTTAACAGAAACTTGTATTCTTTTTGGTAATCTTCTATTTTTTCTATACTAAAAATGTTTTTTTCATCTATTATCTCTTTGCCGGCTTTAAAACCATCTATGATATCATCTATAATCTTGTCCCATTTCCAGGATTGATTTGTTGCGTTTTTATCAAATAATTCTGGTGGACATCCATCTGCTATTGTTTTTAAATGAGTTAATACCTTAATCATCGTATCACATATATAATAGTCTAAATCCCAGATATCACAATCTGCGTATCCCCGTTTTCCGCGTTGTATGAAATACTTAATTTTATAGTATAAATTTTGTATTTTATTCATTTTTATGAAGTTAGTAATTATCTAATTATTCGTCTACATATAAATTTCGCTCCTCTTTTCATTTTCTCTTTTATTCTTTTTCTTTGCTCAGAGGTCATATTCTGTTTTTGATGATAATACAGTATATCAAGATATTCTCCTTTTTCTATTGCTTTGTCGATTTGTTCTGGAGATAAGTTTTGAAACCAATACAGACTACTAAGATCCTTTCCTATTTCAATTGCTCTATCTATTTGATATGGTGTTAAAATATGATTAGCGTATAGAACACCAAGTTCCTCTCCTTTTTCTATTGCATGGTTTATATTTTCTGGAGTCATATTCTGTTTTTGACAGAAGTATAGATCATTAAGAGCTATTCCTTTTTCAATTGCGTGATCTATATTTTCTGGAGTCAATTTTTGGTTATAGTACAAGCTACCAAGTTTCTTTCCTTTTTCTATTGCTTTGTCTATCTGCTCTGGAGTAAGTTTTATGTCCTTGCGTTCAAAAAGAGCATCCAAATACCTCTCTTTTTCTATTGCTTTGTCTATTTGTTCTGGAGTAAGTTTTATGTCCTTGCGTTCAAAAAGAGCATCCAAATACCACCCTTTTTCTATTGCTTTGTCTATCTGCTCTGGAGTAAATTTTATATCCTTGCGACTATAAAGAATCTCTAAACTCTCTCCTTTTTCTATTGCTTTGTCTATTTGCTCTGGAGTAAGTTTTATGTCCTTACGACTATAAAGAATATCCAAATGCATTTCTTTTTCTATTGCTTTGTCTATTTGTTCTGGAGCCAAACTCATATTTGCCTTAATCCTATATACCAAAGCTAGGTCTTCTTTTCCCAAGACTTTCTCTAAAAAATTAATTATAACAGTAGCCCAGTCTGATGGTATTTCATCTGGTCTTCTCAGAAACAGATCATTGTCCTCTCTATCTGAAAAAACACCATCATAATCTGAATAGCACAAGATTACTTTACTTCCTTGAAAAACAAAATAAACAGGAGCATAATCACGAGCTTCATTTAACTCATCTACACACCAGCTATCAATTCTTCTTTCCTTTAAAAATCTTACTATATCCTCAGGTTTGTCTACTCTTACCACCTCGTATTCACCCTCTTTATATACCACTTCTCCTCTAACAGTCTTTATTTCTTCAGTTATTTCTTCTACTTTTTCCTTATGCTCTTTCTTCTTAAGCACTTCCTTATAAATTGGTATAATATTAGATTCGAGCTCCTCAACTGTCCTGAATTGTAATACATCAAAACCTTTAGGTAAAAGATTATACTTTCTTATCTCTAATAACTGTTCTAAAGCTATTCTTACTCTCTCTAAATCAACTTCCGGGTTTAAAAGATATATTCGAACTATCCAAGGAGTATATTCAGCTCTGTTTCCTGTTGGATCATATTGATTGAGTCTCCTTACTTCTTGTTCTGCTTCAGATACTTCTATTCCTTGTCTTCTTCTGTAATCTATTACTTGTTGCTTTAATACTGGAAGTCTGGATTCTAAATCTGCAGTTAGAACTCTATTGGAAAGTCTTATATTTTTACTACTCAAAATCCTGTCGTCAAAGCCAAAAACCTCTTCTTGATTGTCCCTTCCATTATCGAGTTTAACATCTCTTATTGACAGTCGAACTTCTTTAGAATACTCCTCAACCCATTTCTGGATTAACTGATTTCTGAGCTCTGGGGGTACAGAAGGGTATTTCGTTTCTACAAATCTCATGACCTGATCAACAGTGCATCCACGATTCAACATATAAAACACATGAACTCTGATTACTTCAAGCTCTTCTTCTCGTTTATACCATCTCTGATATTTGTCCCAAGGCTTAATCAAACCTAGTTTAAAATGCACAGCATGCACAAGTTCATGAACAAAAGTATCATACACTCTATTATATATTCCCTCATCAGATGCTAACAAATCTCCTCTTTGTACACTTTCGATACTCTGTTTAATCTTAGAAACAAAACCTCGATACACATCAATACTTTTTTGGAGCTCCTCAATCTTCTTTCTGTATTCTTCCTTGCTCCCTAGGTCTTTAGATCGTTCAAGTAACCTTTTATTTATAACTAAATCTCTCTCCAAACTCTTAAGCATACGCTCATTGTCCTTCAGAAAAAGCTGTTTAAAATAAATATGATGCTCTGTCTTACACATCGGAACAACTAACCAAATCTTATCATGTAATGTTTGTCCATAAGGACGAACTGCTTCCCTTTTCACACTCACAGTTACTTTGACTTCGTCAAGTAATTTATTGACATCAATATCATACAAACTCTGTAATGTCTCTTTCAAAACTAAATCATTTCGAGCTCTTTGTTTAAGCTCTTCTCCTAATTTGTTGTCAATAATCCTTTCCTGACCTGCTGTTACAGTTCTACACATCTTATTATCCATCAACTGTGCTTTTCTTACAAAAAACTCATCATCACTAATAATGTGATCAGAAAAATCGAGTACATCACCTGGTTTTAAATGTGCAAACACACCTGTGTTTGCTTCAATTACATATCTTGTTCCTTTATCAACTCTTATACCCATTAAATCCGGACTCAACACCTTAACAGATAGTACTCTTTTATTACCATCTAAACATACAAAATCAATTGGAAAATAACAATTCCATGTATGAAATACATCGGTATCACAAATATCAGTAAACAATAAACATTTATCCTTATCAAGCGATTTAACATACATTAAACCAAGTCTTTTCTTTTCCGGTGTATTAACAAGAATAAACTTAAAACTTTGTATATCATCATTACTTGTTAACTGTGCTTTTTTGTATCTTGACAACTCTATCTTACCGAATTCTTTTTCCATCTGTTTCCAAGGAAATCTGTGTTTTTCTAATAACCGAGCTATGTCGTCATAACCTCTTTCTTTTGCTATGTCTATCGGTGTCTTGCCTTCATTATTTTCTATATCAGGATTAGCTCCATGGTTGAGTAGAAGCTCAACCACATCTGTGTATCTACGATGTACAGCATCGTGGAGCGGCGTCCAACCGTCATTATCTCTTACATTTACATCAGCTCCGTGGTTAAGTAAAAGTTTGACTATGTTTGTACAACCACAATACACAGCTACATGAAGTGGTGTCCAACCAACACTAGTCGCTACATTTACATTAGCTCCATGGTTAAGTAGAAGTTTGACTATGTCTGTGTACCTGTTCCACACAGCGTAATAAAGAGGTGTTCGACCACTCATACTTTGTACATTTATATCAGCTCCATGGTCAAGTAGAAGTTTGACTATGTCTGTGTACCTGTTCCACACAGCGTAATAAAGAGGTGTTCGACCACTCATACTTTGTACATTTATATCAGCTCCATGGTCAAGTAGAAGTTTGACTATGTCTGTGTACCTGTTCCACACAGCGTAATAAAGAGGTGTTCGACCACTCATACTTCGTGCATTTATATCAGCTCCATACTCAAGTAAAAATTTAGTCAGATCTACGTGTTTATTCCGCGCAGCCAAATGAAGTGGTGTCCAACTATAATCACCTCTTACATTTACATTAATACCTTTATCAAGTAATTCTTTGGCTTTGTCTATATTACCTTGTTTAACAGCTTCAAATAATTCTTCTTCGTCTTCTGTTAACTGTGCTTTTTTGTATTTAAATGATTTTGTAAAAAAAGTCATCATTTACCTCTCAATCGGATATTCAAAACTAACAACGAAAGCGTCGTCAACCGAGGATTCTTTTAATGGAAATGAATACTCTGTTTCTAGATATTTTAACACTTCTTTGAAAAATCTCTTATTGTCCATAAGAAAATATGGTAATACTAGAATTTCACCTCCACGTACTCTCTTTATAAACTCAGTAAATGCATAATTTATTAACTCTTCGTGTGAAAATCGCTGATTTAACTCATCTTGTTCTTGTGCACTCTCAATCACTTGAGTATATGTTGTTATAAAAGCAGCTACAGCAGCTGCAACAACACTCACATACTGTAAAACATCTTGATTTCTTGTAGCATCGTCAAATTGTGCTTTTCTTCCGTGAAGCAACGATGTATATAGCTCGTACCACATTTCTTCTTCTTCGGTTAAACCTTGTTCTCTCTTTTTCTTTGTTAACTCAACCAACTTATCAAGAATTTCATTCTCCCTCTCTGGGCCTAACTCTATTACATCTTCCCTGGGTAATTCAATTTGTCTGGTTGTTGGTGTCACTTGACTTGTAAAAGTCGATAAAGCTTGACCAACAACAGATTCAACATCTTCGGGATATTCAAAATGTTTTTCTCTTAACTTATTCAACACATATACATAAAATTCCTCTTCTGATCTTAAATTCTCGGGTATTGCTGGTAATGCTCCTTCACTTAACATCTGTATTGCACTAATTAAACCATCTCTCACAAGTTCTTCGTCCGAAAAACCTGCATAATCTTCACCTATCTGTCCTCTCATTTGTCTAAACCAAGTTTTAACATAAGTTTCAATATAACTCATTACTTGCTGTATTAAAACAGAATTATCTCTGAAATCGGGTTCTTCTGTTAACTGTGCTTTTTTACAGCTAAATAATTCTTCTGTTTTACTAAAATCTTCCTCCATTCTCTCGTCTTCATTATCCAACACCGTCATTGCGACTTTGCTCATTGCTTGATTAACATCCAATACCCATACTTGACGTATACCCTTAGAACTATTACCAAAATCACCAATTACCTCTTTACCATGCTCCTTTTTTACATCAATCAATTTCGCACCATAGAAATCAGCAAGACCATCATAAACTCTTTGAAACAACTGTAATACTTTCTCACCTCCGACACTCCAACAACGTTTCAGTTCACCACTGGTAGGAATCCAGATTTCAGAAACACCTGCTCTTTTTGCTTTCTTTATAACTATATTCATAAATACCTTTGGATAATCTTTAAACATGTTTTCCAATGTACCTCTCATACCCTCTGGCGCGTCAGGAAACTTCTTAGGTAAATCATGTGTATTCTGTAACAAATCTGACTGAATTTCGTTTATTAACCAAATATATTTACTCTCCGTCGTCTCATAGTCAATCTTCTTTATATAATAAGGCAAAATCCTTACCCATCCAATAACAGGTACCTCAACTTGACCTAATCCTGGAACTGAACGTTTTTCCCTTGCGTGAGGAAATGCACTGTGTAACTGACTCAATATCTTTCATGAAACATTAGCAGGCAGAATATCTGGCAAATAAAGTACAAAAGCAAAACCTTTTGAAAAACCATCATACACCTGATTTGGTTTTTGTACACCAAGCTTATATGGAAACAACTTTATACCTTTTTCTCTATACTTTTTACTTAAATCAAGCCAACTATGCACTACTAATGAAAGCTGCCCAACAAATGCATACAACTCCTCACCTGTCCAACTATCAGCTGAATCCTCGCTTAACGGTGTTTGCTTTTGTAACGAAGCAGGTAAAAGTCCAAACCTTTTTAATACTTTCGCAATATCAGCAACAGGTATATCACCATCGCTTTGTAGTTTCTCGTGCAAATGCACACCAAACCCTGTTATTTTATCATTAGTTTGCTCGCCTGTTAAAATTGATTTGAAAAACAACAGTAAACGAGATATTATTTGCTCTGCTTCGGGAATTCCAAGAAAAGTTTGTAATATATAAGTAGGTAAAACATAAGTTTTTTGCTTCATCTCTTCATCAACTGTTTTCTCGTGCAAAGTCAACTCTGTTTTCTTTAACTTTAATTCTTTTCCTGTAAATAACTCTTCAAGAATCGATGTATTATACTTTTTACTTACATAATACCGACATAGTTTATCAGGTGTAATAAACCGCGAATTCCTTATTAACTTTCCTATCAACTCACGACCTTCTGTACCAAAATAAGCAAATAATGTATCTACAATCTGCTTTACTATCTCACATCGTGCCTCGTCATCATAACCTTCCAACAACATGTCAAAAAGTTCAGGTTTCTGTGTAAAAAATGTAAGAAAATACTTTTTGACATCCCAAGACGCAGAAATCTCATTCTTTAAAAGCACATTATAAGAAGCGAATTTCCATAGTATCTGTTTTGGAGTTAACACAGTAACTAAAAACTCAGGCTCAACTCCAAGTGTTGCTTCAAAAAAATAAACATATTTGTTCCACAAATCTTTTTTACCATTTTGTATAGCATTATTAATCACATCTGTCCACAACTTAACAACAGGTTGCGGATTTGAATAAAAATATTCCTTTAATGCAGCTAATTGATTTGCATCCCCAATTACCTTATTTAACAACTGTATCTTCTTATCCAAAGAAACTGTATCCTGAAAAAGTAACTCTAGCTTATTCTCTGTCCTTTGCTTTCTTGTTACATCCTGCTCTTGTTCACCTTCTTGTTTCTGTCCTTTTACTAATTTTAACTTTCTTAATAATGCATCAAACATTTTTACTCCTTGTTATTTTATTTATATAGCAGTTGGTAATGTTCCTTCTTCACCTTCGTGTGCTTCTGGAGGTACTGCTTCTCCATATCCTTGTGCAGGAGTTTCAGGTATTTCAGGTAAATTTGCTTCTTCACCTATTTCACCTTCCGGAGGTACTTCAGGTATTACACCAGGCATACCCATCATTCCACCGCCTGTAGCCGAAGAAGGTGTAATTCCCTCACGTGCATCTCTTATCTTCTGTTCTTTTATTCCTTTTCTCGCTATTTCAGGATCAACATTAAGATATGGCAATACCATGTCCCTCGGAATCCAACCTTTATCTGCTAGTTCAACAAGTAATCTTATTTTGTTTAAATCATTTCTTAAATCTTCCTTATCCCACTTTACTTTCGGTATCCACAACCGCTCCTCATCTACCGACAAACGTATTCTATGTTTCAACTCGTTTTCTGTTCTTCTGTAAATTTTATGTATTTTACAAATAGGCTTAAATACTCTGTTTTCAATCCAATTCTGTATTCTCATTCTTACATTTAAATACCGTTGTATCATAACATCAAGAGCAACTGATGTTGATGCATAAGGTTGACGTTCAGCTGTTAATACCCCTTCGTTTATTAGCAATGCAACAAATAACTGTTTATCAATATAATCAAATTCAGGTTGCAATGGTAATACACGTCCTGCTGCTCCTTCCCATTGAACACGTACTGCATGGTGATAAACTATAGCTTGGTTTGGCTGTGACCATTGCTGTGCTAGAAGATCTCTAAAATCATTAATTTCATCTTGTGAAGCTGGATCCCCTGTCTCCCCGAGAAAATAAAACTCACGTGGTGTAATATGTCTATCAGCAATTGCATATTGTGCAGACCTTAGCTTATCACGATACATTAATAGTTTAAAACATCTGTCAATAATTGATGTTCCTCGAGGATTAAAATAATTCCCTTTTCTCTTTATATGAGAAACTTGTAAATTATTTAAAACAAGATGCTGTCCTTTTCTTACTACATCGATTATATCTTGAGACAACATCTGATAAAGCTCACCTGTTTCCTCGTGTGACGGTCCATTCTGTACAATTGTTTTCAACATATCTGATGGCTCAAGACTAATTATTTCTTTTCTCTTACTTCTAACAAGAGGTTCCCACTTAACATCAATCTTCATAGGATCAAGAAGTATAAACTCAGTCCACATCGTTGGATCTTCTGCATCGTCAAAAAGCCCATATGTAAAGCACTCACCACAAATCCAATACTCTAACAACATATCAAGTAAAAATTCAAATAACTCCAGTTCTTCACACATATCTTCAAAATCTTGTTTTATTATAGAATCCTCGTGTGCAATCCAAAATGTTGAAAGTGGAAATACAGCATGAAGCTCGAGTGCTGCTCCTACTATAGGTTCGTTTTCAAAGAAATACCTTCTCCATTTTACTCTGTCTTTATAACTCGTTGGAAGTTCAATTGTTGTTCGCTCAAGAAACGGCGAATAAAATGGTTCAACAACTCGTGTTGTAGAAGGTGCAAGAGAACCTCTAACAACACGTGCACGACTTGCTCTTTTTAAAAGTTCTTCTTCACCGGTTACAACATATGATTTCTGCACACGTGCTTTACTAAACTCGTCGTCTAGGTTGCTTGTTATTATCCGCATCTTTATTCACCTCCTGTAACCCGAGTTTCATCAAGCAACTCATTTACTTCATCAACCAACTCCTGAACTTTTGAAAGTAAACGCACATTATCAATGCTATAATTCTGTAAATAAATTATAGCATTCCGTAATACCTGTACCTGATCCAATATACCAAGTAATGCATCAATCTTTTCCTCGTTTTCCACAGCACCAGTATGTACAAAATTATCTACTAAATCTTTTAATTCGTCAATCGATTTTGATTGTTGTATTTTTTTAATAAACTCTTTCTCTTTTTCTTTCATTTTTTTGAAGGTAATAATATATTTGCATTCTCTGCTAAACTTTCAACACGCTCACTTGTAATATCTGCTACTATACTTGATAATGCAGATAATATCTTTCTCATAAGCTCGTCAAGTTCATCTTCAGATAATTTCAATTTATATGAACTCATTAAATAGTTCTGAATTGCTATCTTTAACTTCTTTACATCTTCAACTACTTGCTTTATTCTTTTTGTTACATCACTTGTCTCAGATTTTTTCTCAGTATCAACAACTGTTTCTCCTTCTGGTTTGTTTTTATCACCAAGTTCTTCACTAAGTATATCGACAGCTTCCTGCTCTTCTGTTTCAGGTATTTCTTTAACAGGCTCTATCTTCACATCAACATCTTTTACCATATCACCTGTCTTCTGATTACTCGTCTGTGCTTGTTTTACTTGATTTCTATAACTCATTTATTTTACCTCCTTTACATCTTTTAACTAAACTGTGCTTTTTTGTATCTTGACAACTCTATCTTACCGAATTCTTTTTCTATCTGTTTCCAAGGTTTATCATGTTCTTCTAATAAGACGTCATTCCTGAGTTGTGACTTTCTTTCTACATACATCACCCCTTCGGCGGATGGAAAAAAAGGAGTAAGTAATTCACTGTCAACAAATACACCTTGTAAATCTAAATCTTCTGCTATAACATGCTGGTTTTCATTGTAAGGCTGAAGTTCACAGTATCTTCTTCCGTTTCTATCCACAATATTTGTAACTGCGAAAAATGGTATTGATAATAACTTGTTTATAACTCTACTGTAATGCTCTTTATCAAATGTATAAACAAAATTAAATACACATCCATAAAGACTATCCTTGGTCACACCTCTCTTGAATACAACGACTGTATACAACCCCATACCTACTTTTAATAATTTACCTTTTTTCTTTCTTTTTTTATTCTTTAACCAACTCTTATAACCTAGATGATGTCCGTGTTCTTTATACCATTTCTTTGCAATTTCTGGCTCGTTTATCCACATCCATGCTTCTTGCTGCGGTGATTTAAAAGGTGCAACTTTTTTAAAACTACTAGTTCTAGATTCATCGTCAAACATGTATCTCTTTATAATAGCTTCTTTTTCATAAATGTCCCTTAACTCAGAATTTGCAGTGTATAATTTCTTTAAATCATGTATGTCAATATAACATACAAGCTCACTTCCTTCGGGGTTTCGCCATTCAACAAGTGCTTTAGTGTTGTCGGTTGGATCAAAACCTGTTATTTTCCCTTCTCTACCATAATACTCTGATGCTGAATTGTCAACAACCACACCATCACCAAGCTTTAACCTTTCAACCTTATCAATCTGCTCTGTATAGTCTACACCCTTCTTAAATGGCTCGAGTGTTGTTTGTGCTCCTCTTAACTGTGCATCACAGTTTGGACAACCACAAAACATTGAACCTGATTTAGCAGTCATCGGTATCAATGGAGCACCACACTTAGGACATGTTTTACCAGTGCAATCAATCACCTGTTGATTTTGCTCCTTTCTTTTCATATTTTACTCCCTTTACAATATATAACTCAAAAACTCTATTTTAAACCGCTACACCATAACGATGCCAATGCAATCATAATCGAAAAAAGCACTCCAAAAATCCACAGAAAAAGCCTATGTGCAACTGTATTAGCTGCCAGTTGTTTCTCGTGTTCTCTAACACAGCCGTTCATCTGTTCAATTCTCTTCTTTACAAGTGATAGATCTTGAAGTACTGTATTTCGAAAAACACTTTCATCGACAGCTTGTTCTTTTATTCTCTCCAACTCCTCGTTAGTCAGTACAATTTCTTCTACATGCTCATCTTTTCTTCGTAATTCTCGTCTCATTCACAACTCCTTTCGCTTAACTCCGCACAAATTTACACTGTAAAGCCCCAGCTTTTCAATATTGCACGTGTCTTTTCAATTTGACTTTTATTTAAATTCACATCTTTTTTTACAAGTTCCTCAAACGCTTCTTTCACTGATGTATACACACCACCAATTCTTTCTCCATGTGAAACAAGTCTAACACATTCTTCGGCTAAGAATTCTGGATCATACTGTGAACCAACGCTATCTTTCCTATCGAGAGGAGGTAGAGTTGTTATTCTATCACCGGGTTTAATTTTCTCGTTTGAACCAAGTTTTTTATCAAGCAGCTCCTCGTGCTCATCCTCGCCGGAAACCAAAGCTTCTCTTGTAATCGGTATTGTAATTTCCTCACCTGGTATTTCTTCAGATATCTCCTTTACTGGACCAAGTTTTCCCTCCACACGGTTAACAACATCAAGAAAGTGATCAACATCACTTAGTAATCCATAGTATGCACCAGTAAACTCTCGTGCTTCATTTAACAGATGTTGTGATTCAAGTAATTCTTGTAATTCTTCCGATTTTTCAGTAATCAAATCTTTTAATCCATAAAAAAATCCAAAAATATCCTCTACTGCTATCCTTTTCATCTTTTTCATTCTTACCTCCGTTTAAAATTATTTTTTTAAACACAGTGTTTATTATGTATAATGTATCGATAATTTTATATCACCACCGGGCTCAAGCTTCATTCGCTCCCAAGGATACTCTTCAAATAGATCAGAAAAAACCTCTTCAGTCACGTCAAGTGAATTAGATGTCCGAAATGTATTATCCAACTGTATATAAAACTCATCTGGCGGTTCTTCTCCACCATGATTTCTTTTATACTTCTTTACCTCTTTTTCCACCTTATCATCCCACTGCTTCACAATTCCGTTTACATATTCAACATATCGTGTTTATATGTCATACACAAAATCCTCAAATATTTCTGGAGCATCGTTTTCATATCATGCTTTTAATACTTCACCAAAAGGTGTAAGTTCACCCGAATCTCCCTCATAAACTCTTTCCTCTATATCAGGAATATAATTTTCTAAATCCTCTAGAAGATCCTCAAACGAATCCCACATAAAGTCTAATTGATCAGCATCAACATCACAAATATCAATAGTATCTAACTGATAACGCCAAACTGTATCACACAGCTGTGTATATACATCATCGTTAAAGAACCTAACAACATAAGACAAATTTCTTTTTACTTGTTTACGAACACAATCTCTTAATATGTATTCAAAATTTGGAATAACAGAATTGAGATCGAGTTCTTCCTCTCTCTCATTCTGTGCAAGTTTCATTAAACAACTATCAATCAAACCCACATACCAACCCTGCTTTTTTATTGTGCCAATATTCTTTTCAAACCATTTCTCAACTTCTTCAACAGTTACATGACGTTGAACCGCACCTAAAACCAGTTCAACAAACTCATCAACCAATTGAAATGCTAGAGTAATTGATACACCAAGATTTTCTTCAAGAAAAGCCAGTGCTACAGCTGACGCAATTCTTTTATTACCGTCGGAAAAAGGATGTGCAAGTGCAAGAGATGTTAATAATACTGCAGCTTTACTAAATAATGTAGGAAACAACTCACGGCCAAAATAAACTCCCTGTGCTCTTGCAATAGCTGCTTCAATTTTTCCTCTACAATCTTTTAAAGGAATAACCTGTTGATTTGACTGTTTGGCTATCAAATCAGCAATATAAAAAACATCATCAGCAGTAGGATAAATCACAGATGTTTGAGCTTTTGTATTAATCGCTTGTTTCTTCTGACTACTGATTTTATTCTTGCTCTTGACAAACCTGTCTTTCTTTTCACACCCATTCACTTTACCTCCTATACTTTTTATAATTATAATGCATCCTGCCAACCCACAGGTAAAATAACTTTTGTTAATTTTACAGTATTCGGTAAAACAGGTAAAAAACTGACTTCTGATATCTTTGATACACCCTTTACACCGATCACTGCTTTTTGTCTTAAAACCATATATCTATCGCCGAAATGTAATAAACGACCCATGTAAACACCATCATTTAAAAAGACGTCATTACCTTTAACATAGCCGATACTTACACCGTCGTTTGAAAACAAAATATTATTCTTAACAAAACCTACTCTTTCACCTGTTGAACGATAAAGTGTAATCATTTCTTATTTGTATTTTTCTAACTTTTACTTTTCAAATACTTTTCATACTCCATCAGTATTCTATCTGAAAGCTGTTTTGCAAACGTACTTGTAACAGGATAAGCAACATCTTTATACCAAGCCGCCGACCTTACAACAGTTAATGAACTTCCACACTTTTTACAAAACGCATCTCTAAAAGCAACAGTAGTATTACATGAAGGACAAGGTCTCGTTTTTTCCCTACTCGGCATTGCGACAAACAAACCTCCTCTGCCTTCGATAATTCTAATATTACTTACCGCAAAAACATCATCAAAAACTACTTTTGCATAGCCTCTCAGTCGACTGTTTGCTTTTTCAGACACTAAACTAATTTCAACCGACGTTATTTTCATCTTCTTACCTCCTATGTCAAAAGAAAAATATCACTTCATTAACTCAAGAACTCTCTTTTCTGAAATATTACCTTTGTTCCACTCTTCTATTATCTGACTTACAGATATTCTCTTTTGCACCTGTGCATACGTACGTCTTGGTTTCAAATATGCATGTGTAGAAGATTCTGACCACTCTAGTTGTGCTTCTTTGCCTAACGGTATTTTAGGTAATGACTGTTCTTTCACTTTGTAAAAAAGTGTATCAAGAATTGATTGTACCTTTAGTAATCCCTCAGTATACTCCTCATACACATCAAACAAATCACTAAATTGTCCTTTTTTCTCAACTACTTCTGCTGAAGGTTTTGATTCTTGTATCTCAGGAGCTTTATACTTGTACTCAATTTTTGGACCAATTACACCAACCTCAACAGTCAAGGCTTTCTTTAGCTCTTCAACTTTCCTTAATACTTTTTCCTTCAACTCTTCGTCTAACTCTGCTAGTGCAAGATTGTAAACCTGTTCTGCATCAGGTCTTTTCTTTATGCGTGAACTAATCCATGCTCTTTGTATTAAAACAAGTTTATCACCTATATCATAAATTCTGTTATCTTGTATCTCTGCATCTCCTAGGATTTTTTTTGCCAGAGCAACTACTTCTTCACTTACCGATTCTTTTCTTTCTTCATACTGCTGTAAAATCTTTCTCGCATCCTCCTTTAATGATTCTTGTAAATCTAGTAACTTATCTATCATATCAACATACTGTTGTAATGACTCAGGAGTTTTAGTTTCAATAGGAAATTGAGTAGATTCGGGAAATTTTTTTACTCTGTGTACACGTAAAGGTAACTCTTCTATATCTTCTTCCTCTTTTTGTGCTGTTTTCAACACGGTTGGTATTTTACTTAAACATACAACAGGTACATATTCTCTTTCTCCTTTGCTATTTACAATCGCAACAATCTCTTTACCTTTGGTCTCTTCGTCGACTACTACTCCCTCCTTTTCATTCGGCTTTTCAATATCTCTCTGTAATAACGCTTTTTCAAACTTTCGAAAAAAAGTTAAACCACCTTTTGTACTTGTTTTCCAATCACCAAGTAAACGCTTTATTCCTTCTCGTGTAAATTCATAAGGCTGCTTCTGTTCGTCATACACAATATCCAGCGGTTTTACTTTACCATTCTCAACCTGAAAACCTGCATAAAAATAACGTCTTCTACCTTTATGTACATAGTATCCCTTCAACACTATAAGCCCGTTACTAAAACGTGGATAATCAACCTCACCGGGCTCGTCGTCTACATATTCTACCTTATGTAAATTAACACCAAATCTTCTAGCTGTCTTCTTTACATGAAATGTAGCTTCCTGTAACAACTGCTTGAAATCTGAATAAACATCCGAGGCTTCCAATGGTCTCAGTTTTGCATGTGTAATTCTATTAAATAGCATAATTTCCTCCTGTTTCTGTTACAGTTCTATCGGCCAACGTGGTTCAAAATGATTACCTGTTGAACGCGCGTCTATTAAATTATCAATCAAAAAAGCTCTTATTTCACCTACATCAACACGATAACCATAAAACAGATTTCCTCTAACTGAATACGGCTCTACTTCGTGTATTACTACTTCGCCTGATTTCTTCATGTAAGTTATCTCCACAGTCTTTTGGTTATGTGCAGCGTTAACAATTTCATCCCAAACTGCCATCTTACACCTTCAACTTTTCTATTTTCCTCTCAGAAAATAACTCTACATATTCATTCTCAAGCAATGCATGTAACGCTTCCCACCATCTATGAGCCGGAACATCAATTACTCGAGTTTTACCATCAGAAAGTAACTTTGACTCACCAAATAATGAAAGAAAGAAAGTAGCAGTTTCCATTAAACCAGGAGTCTTACTTGAAAAACCCTTGATAATCTCTTTACTCTTCAGACCATATAAAATCTCAATCGGCAATGTCCACAAACCCTTCACAAAATCAGTTTTTACCAAGTCTTTTTGTAAACCAGAAAGTAACATCGTTGTCAACAACCTGTCTCCACTTCTAGTTACTGCCGGATAGTAAACACCTGTTTCAAACGATTCTTCCTTGTTTTCCATCAACTGTGCTTTCTTTTCATCATTAACAAGTGTAACAACCTCGTCGTCAACAGTTCTACAAATATGATCTCCTTCGCTTTTCCACACTGATTTAAACTCTCGTTCTGATTCTTTACATCTCTCTGCTACCTTTGTAACATCAATGTACGAAGGAATTTCACTCAACTGTGACCTCTTTACCAACATTTTATCCTCCTTTACAAAATTATTGTATAAACAAAAAACTTTATTACTCCATCAACCTACTGGACTTTCTGCTTCTGTTTTCAATAAGATACATGCAAATCTTTTCTTACTCCATTCATTCGTATTCGAACAGCACCTGTATTTGTTGGTCGTAACATACTTGCTTCCGCGTAGGAACCCTCATAAATCAAAAACGAACCGCTGTCAATATAATAAACTCGACAGTTTACAACCTTTGCTTTACCATTACCCGATTTTACAACACGAAACACATCTTCCTCGCCCAGTGCTTTCGCATGATTATGCCCTATTATATAAGCATCAGCGCCTTCAAATATAAACTTCAACTGTTCAGCTCTGTTCAATCGACCTCCTATTGTACGACCTCCTCCTGTAGAATGATGACAAAAAAGCATATATTCTATCCTTGGAGACGTCATTTCAGGAAAAGATCTTCGTTTACGACCGATTCTAAATCTCAACACAGCGGAAAACTTTGCATATGTTATACCAAGTTGGTCACAAAAACTTTCCGTCACCGAAAAACCTGCCTTCTTTCTTAATCTCAATTCATGATTTCCCTCGATCGCACACAAAATTTTGTCCTTTACAGGATACAAAATATTCTTCAAATAACGCATTGCTTCATTCAGTGACATACTTTGCTCAAATGGACTAGTTTCACTATCCAGTGTTGCAACATCAAATAAATCACCCATCAAAACAGTGTAAGCATTATTCTCCTTTATCCACTTTACATAACCCTCAAACTTCTGAAAATCCACGTTAAAAGCACCAAGATGAACATCGCCAAGTGGTACAAGATAAACAGGTGTTGAATAATCAACTACATCTATCAATCTCATTCTTCCTCCTCTTTGAATTTTTTTTTTCACATATTTATTTACTCAAAACTTTAACTACTTTACCAAAGGCTGTTTTATCCTGGCTGCAATTACACTTGTAATCTTCTTTGTTCCAGAATCAGTCTTCCTCCTACTCTGTCTTTCTAATTTTCTAATCAGATAATCCTCCGCTGAAATCTCTGAAAATTGATCTCCATACTCTGCAAATATCTCTTCTATTTTCTCTAATTCATTTTTTATCTCACTCACAACATTTATATTTCTTTCAAGCTTTCCAAGAAGTATTTCAATTCGTTCAATATGATATTTCAGTTCTCTCTGTGCTTCTTCAGCGTCATTCTGAGCTGTTCTTTTTCCTACTATTTCTTTCATTTCTATCATCTCCTTTTCTTTTTTATTTACCTCCAACACTTGTAATAAAACTAACAAAACATTGATTTGCCAATTCAACCGGCGAAAGCTCAAGACTTTCCGGAAGTAACTCAATGTAGTAACAACCCCAAGCAATAAATTCCGAACACCAAAATTTTCTTGGATTAGACATCCTTTTAAACAAATATTTCAAAAGACCTAAAAAATCATATTTCATAATACTCATCTATTACTACACCTTCCGCTCGACACGATAAAACTTGATTATCACCAAGATAAATTCCAACATGGCTATATCTCCCTGAAAAATATGCAATTATCTTAGTAATCCAATTACAAGGATACCAGAATACCAAATCTCCTCTTTTAATTATTTCTTTCATTTAATAATTATTCCTTCCGAATAATGCGACTACTATAAGTGATAGAGGAAAAAACGCTACAAAGAGTACACCTAGTATATAAGCTACAAGAAACCCTCCTATTACTCCAAAAACAGGTTCTAATACATCTCCTGTTACCATAGCACCTTTTTCAAGATCTAAGTTTACTATCTTCTTAACAACTGAGTTTATTGCTCGTGCAAACTGTACAGAAACCGGCTGGTCAACATACGCTTTCTCTACACCATCAACTGTATAATAGTAAACCCTTGGCTCTTCTTGTTGTTCAACAGGCCTTTCTTCACAATCCCCCAAACTCCTATAATCTTCAACCGCATGTGTTGTCATTATATCACCTTGTTTAGAATAATTTTTTGTACCACTCAAATTATTACATCTTCTCTTTCTTATTTTCTTTATCCTTCTCAATCTTGATAGCATACAACAAAAACAAATAGTTTATTGCATCAATAATTCGACTCTCAATACCCTCTGTATCATCTTTATACTCACCTCTTGTCCAAGAAGCAATTGCATCAAAATGCTTTGCCAAGTAAATAAAACACACCTGTTCAACTTTCAATCCAGTTAACAAAGCACCTCTTTTAAAATTTGCAAGACAATCCTTCGCTTTCCTTACTCCCGAATAAGCTCTTCCCTTACCATATAATACTCCTTTACAAGCAGGTAAAATTGTTTTATCAATTAAACTTTTGAGTTCTTTTTCTGTCACACTTTACCTCCCTATGTTTTACAAAAATTCTCTGACCTTTTACTAGCGTCTTAAATCCAAACAACCTACACAGTAAAGCCTCATATCCATCATACAAAACATCACATTTACTACTTCTGGTGTGTGATTGTTTCACACACCACCTCCTTGTATAACCTCTTTAAAATTTTTACTTTCCACTAATCGTCTAAAATCACCAACAACAAATGTACTAGTTTTATCAACACACCTTAAATATATTCCTTCATAAGAAAAACTTTTAAAATGTATATACTTCATGTAAAACAAAATAGGAAAATAGTTTTTTGAAAAAACCAAAATAGGAATACTAGATTCGTCACATTTACGTGCATGATAATCATACCATCTGTGTAAAATATTATCAGATTCAAAAAGAACATGTAAACCAGGTAACGGTGCTTCTTCTTTTTTACACTCAACAAACAACTTCACCTTTTTTTCACACATAAGATCTCCTGCAACATTGAACTCTTTATTATGTAACCAACCACCGCTCAAAGGTGTTCTTACCCATTTCCAGCCAGTAGCATTAGTCAACAGTTTTGCTACTGTATTTTCAAATCCTGCTCCCTTGTCTTTACTACCCTTACCTCTTTTCGCTGTCTTCATCCTGTTTGCTCCTTCTCTAACTTTGCAAAAAACTGTATTCTTTTTACCTCGTCAAGTTTAAATTCATCTAAAGTTCTATAAAAAGTTAAAGGATACTGACGAGCAACATAGTATTTAATCTCAAGAATCTTAAAAGGTTTAGCTACCCGTTCTAAAAAAGAGTCTATACTGTACAGACGACATAATCCTTTTAAAATCTGGTATGAAAAAGAGAAATGATTGGTACTTACATAAAACAAACCTCCTGGTTTCAAAATCTCGAATATCTTTCTTACGGCTTTAATATCAGCGTCAAAATCCTCCACCGCACCGGGAGAATCCAAATAACCAACTCCCAAGTGATGTAAAGTACTAACATCAACAACAATATCAAAATAATTTTCCGGAAGTTTACACTTAAGAAAGTCTTCTTGAAAAAACTTAAAAGGAGCATTAGTATAAGGACGTAAATCTACACCCCAGGCTTCACATCCTTGCTTCTGAAGAACCTCTGACAAATTGGAATCACAACAACCTAGATCCAAAACTCTCATCCCTTTTTCTATCTCTAAATTATCGCACATTACCTGTAACTCAAAATCGTTATCATAATATTTCAAATTAGGAAACATCTCGCGAGTAAGTTTCATTATCTTCTCCTCTTTGTTTGTTAATTCATCTGTATTAATTTACCTGCAAAAACCCTAAATTCTCTTGCTAACTCAACTTCTTTAATATCTCTTCCTAGTTCAGACATATTGTTAAACAACTCTTTCCGTGTAGGTTTTTGTACTTCCTCACCGTGCTTATACTCCTTTGTGTCATGTACTAATTTCAAAAACTCTTCATATGAAATACCACACTTACTTGAAATTAAATCTTTGTTAACTTTTTTCACCAGCACTGCACCTTCATACAACTCACCCTTTTTCAAAGGTCTATCCAAACCACCCAGCATATTCTGAAACCTATCTCTATCCTCTACAAAACTCTGTAAAACGTTTAATGCTGTATCAGCCGAAAATCGACCTCTCTTAAAACCACCAACTCTGATTGGTACAACAATACCATTCGTACACATCATTCTCATAAAATAAGGTCTTACCATAAATGTAGGATAGAAACCAGGTTCCGATATAACCATTGATACACCATAACTATACTCGTCTTTTTGCATATCTTGTAACTGCTCGGTAACAACTAGATCAACATCAACAGCACAATCTGACACTCGTGCTTCTTTAAACCTTAAAATCTCTGATCTTTCAATCAACTGAATTATTGAAGAAAGTCTTACAGGTTCATACTCGGGATTTGTAAAACCAACAACATATTTTTCGCCATCTTCCTGTAATGTAAACACCTTTACCATTCCACCTGCCATTCTTTCGTTTAACAAACTCTCAACATTCAAAAGAGCTAACGATTCACTTATTCTTACAATATATGAAAACGGAATTCCTAGATAAACACACAAGCTTCTCAGACCCATACCTGTTACTTTCAAATTATCGTACTTCACACCATTATCACTCACACCTTGTACTGCTAAACAACCATTCACACTTACTTTAACATCCTTTAGTATCATGTCGTGAGTTATAACCTTCTGTGATGATTCCACAAACTTATTCATATCACCGATTCTTCCATACTGTTCGTTTACCGCAACTGCTAACTTACCGAAAACTGTATTTGTTCTCATGTTTCACTCCTTTGTTATATTATTATACTGTATCACGGTAAAATTTTTCTAATATTCATGCCGTTAGGATTACTACTAAAAGGCGTATCTACTGAAAATACACCTCTCGCTGTCGCGCCTTTTATACTTCTTCGTTTTAATGAATCGCCTGAAAGTTTTATTGTTTTTTCACCCACGGCAAAATAACATGCAATAACAAGTGCATCAGCCATATCCTTTGTAGAAGTACGACTGTGATCTACTTTTGTTCCTTGGTCTTCTAATCGCTGTAACTCCCACAACAAAGGTGTATGGTCATACCAATCAAGTCTACTATCATAAACCAGACTTTGAAATGTGTCATATGCAATCCGATGTGAATCAACACTAAACTCCTCAAACCTATATCCCATGCTTAACATAATTTGCTTAAAATCAAGACTTTGATAAGTATCGGAAACTATAAGGTGAACACGAAACCCTTTTTCAATATTTAATTTATGAATAAACTCTCTGATTTCTGAAAAGTCAATCTCACTATCCGGTTGTGCAACAAACCGTGTTACAAGATCAACGTACACAACTGGTAACTTCACTACTACTTGTCTTCCTTCGGCATCAAATCTCACTCTGTCGTCATATCTATCCAAACGCACCAAAGCAAAACCACATTTATCCTTTACACCTTTCGCAAGGTCAAGACCAATCACATATTTTACATCTTCCTTACCTTTAAACCAATCTGGTAATCGTAAATAAGCTTGTAAAGGAGAGATAGGTTCGGGATTACCATACGCGTCAACACATTCAGGCAACGGATTTACACGTGCTTTATTTATACTAATTAATACTTTATCAAACTCTTTTAAAAATGGTTGTATTGTTAATGAAGGTCTTGCTGCTAGATCTCTCAAAGCCAGTGAAGGGTTGAGCTTGAATTCTGTTTCATACTCAACTGGTACCTCCAATGTTTCAACAACTGTACCATCACTACCAATAACATTAAAAGGAAATTTTTGACCTTGGTATGCTGAAACAGGTTTTGCTTCCCACACAGCTCTTCTTTTAACATAGCCTCTTTCATTCAACTGATTCTTTTTAAACAGTTCTTCAATGAAATCATCAATATATTGTGCAGAAGAAACACCAATAAACAAATATTGCAACCCAAATCTACTTTTCATTCTACCTGATAATGTTGTATACAACTCTTCTGCTTGGTCGTGCTCTTTTGTTCGATCAAAAAACGCCATCTCATCAACAACAGCTACTAAAAGATTTGAACCAATAATTGTACGAGCTGTACTGCTACCAGGAGTTATATACACACCTTTTGGAAATCTCAGTTCTGACTCAACATTTGGATCGGGTAAATAACCTTTCTTTTTAAACCACTCACATCTTTTAACATGATTAGCAACATATGTAAATACAACTTTTCTTGCCTGATCTGCAGACGGTGAACAATTTATCAACTGTATTCTGTCACCTTCTGCTAAACCATAAAAAGTTTGAGGCTTACGTAAACACAAAAGTCTGTAAACACAATATATCAACACAATTGCAGCAAACTGTGATTTTCCGCTACCCAAACCTTCAATCAACACAACCTCATTGTGTTTTAACTTTCCCTCGTCATCAAACACAAAAACATTCTTTAAATCCTCTATTACACCAGGATATACTTGATTTTTCCAGTTAAGAAAACCGGGTGAATACACAAACTCTTCAACATCAACTGGTTTTTCCTCCCATATTTTATTACCCGACTGATACTTTGATATCTCCTGATCAATCAAACCAGTCAATGCTTCAACAAGCTGTAAATTCTTCGTCTTTTTACTCATTCACCTCTCCGCGTTCAAACAAAACAACCTTTTCTTTTATCTTCATTAAAAGCTTTGTAATCAACGCGGGTTCTTCAACTGTTTCCTCAATAATACGTATAATCTGACCTACAAAACTTAGAACCTGCTCCATTGTAAACATGTTTTTTTCCTGTGCTTTCAACTGCAGTTCTTCGGCTTTCAACAGCACAGTTAATGATTTCAACAACTCATCAACTCGAACAGGATTTAAATCAACCGTCTGTGATAATTCTGTTACGACGACTTTTATTAAACGCAAAGTCTCCAAGTGATCCTGGATCTGTTTTACATGTAACTCCTGAGCTTTCTGATAAAGTGTTTTCAATTCTTTACCGGGTTTGTACTTTAAGTATAAACCTGTTACAATAGGTCGACCTACACCACCATGTTTTCTACAATATCCCACACCAGGATGTTGTGTACCCCAACCTGCTTTCATCTTACATACTGTAATTGCACCATCAGATTTTAATGATACATAGCCGCATATTGGATATTCCTTTTGCTTCTGTGCTTCCTCAACCAGTTTTTGTACTTCTTCTTCAGGTAAATCAGGTCTTGGACGTGGCATTCTAACTCCTCCCTTGTTTTTCAATAAGTTTTCTCTGTTCTAAAGCTTTCTTTCTTCGTTCTTCTTTATCTTTCTCTGTTAACTTTTTCCTTTGGGCACCATGCATTTCAGCCATCACTGTTTCCTTATCTAAACCCAGTCTATCACATCTCTTCTCCAATTGTTCCATTGCTACTTCATGCTCAGTTTCAGTAATTGGTCTTTCATCCAACAAAGCTTTCTTAACTAACTTCATTTCATCTTCAACACGAAAGTCAACCTTTTTAAAACCCTTACTCTTATATATAATACCTGTACCGCCGAAAATCAAACGCCTTAACTCACCTTTACATCTAGGGCATTCCTTTAGAGTCTCGTCTGACATCTTCTGAAAACATTCAAACTTATGACCACAAACTTTACATTCGTATTCATATGTTGGCATAGTATGCTCCTTTGAACAACTTCTTACAAAAACGAGATCTGCGTAACCATCTTACAACCTCTGTCAATGTTAAACTTACTAAAGTCTGACTACAACCACACTCATAAGCAATCTGTTGTTGTGTATATCCTTCAACATAATACAAACAAAACATCTTAAAATAATTAGGATATTTCTTTTTTAAATGTTCAGGAAACTTTCTTTTCAACACATCTTGAAGTTCGTCAAACCAAAATGACGTCTTGGTAGATATTTTCGGTCTTCGTTTACTTCTTTTATTGCTTTCCAAATCTCCTGTTGAACTCCTTAATGTTAAAGAAAACGCTTGTTTCTTGTAATTATCGACATACCAGAATATTGCTGAACTAATATATTTTCTAAATGAATCTGTTAACTCTGGATCATACCTCATAATCAACTCATAAAAAACTCTTACAACATCACATTTTAAATGTTCAAACGAATCCGGCCAACCACGCGCCTGTCTTACTATTACTGCATAAATCAAATATATAAATTCTTCCAACAGTATACCAAACGCTTCCTCTGAACCTCGTTTTACTTGTTTAACTAATTCTTGTAGTTCTTCGTCAGTTCGTCTCATAATACACTCACTGTCGATAAATACTTATTATAAAGAGGATCTACTACTTTATTAACAAAAAATGCCTCATTCCTTTCCTGGCACGTTGCACATCCTTTACCTAGAACTTCTTCAAACGATTTCGTGTTCTTAAAACTACATGGAAATTCACCACCATTGTAGCAAGACCATGTCAACTCGAAAGGCACATCAAGTTTCAAACCTATTGAAACAATATCTGCCTTGTATAAATCAACAAAAGGTGCACATACATTAACTTGATTATATGTACCTACCTGTGACGCTTTATCTATTACTTCAACAAACTCAGGTCTACAATCAGGATAAATAGTGTAATCATTCTTATGAGCTGCATAATACACAAACTTGGCACCGATGTTCTCCGCATACGCTATCGCAAAGCTTAACAAAATCATATTTCTATTCGGAACAACTGTAACTTTCTGATTTTCATGTGTATAATGTTGATTAGGTAATTCCTTGCTCTTATCCACCAATGCTGAAGTAGAGAATATCTTTTCAGTAGGTATTTGTATTTCAAAATGCTCTACACCCAGTATACGGTTTAACTCCTGTGCTGCCTTAAGCTCACGTGCATGCCTTTGTCCATAATACACCGACAATGTAACGACCTCTGACACATCAAAACCAAGATTTTTTAACACATGAAACAACAAAACAGTTGAATCAAGCCCACCACTATGTAAAACAATCGCTTTCTTTGCCATATCCTCCTCCTTTTCTCTGTAATAGTATACTAGGACTATCCCAGCACTGCAACCACTACTTAAATTTTGAAAGATACTCTTTGAATACCAAAAAACACTTCTTAAACATCGAAGAACACTCTTTGAGTATTGAACAATACTCGTCAAAAATTGAAAAAATAAACTCTCCACATTGAATAATAATATCTAAACCTTGAAAAACTATATTATCTCTTGTTTCACAAGAACACAAACTCTCTGCTATACAATCCAAAAATCTCATTACCCTTTTTACCACATCCTCCTTTACTCCTTCATTAATTTTATTACAGCTTTCTCGACTATTGTCTCCGCTATTGAAGCTATTTTTTCGTCATCTTCCTTTACATAACCTTTTTCTGTTAAATAATGAATAATCTCGTGTACCAAAACCGAAAGTTTTCTCTGAAATGATAATCTCTTTGAAATCTTAATCACAAAACTTCCAGTTTTTTCAGAATATTCAAAAAGACCATCACTTCTACGTAAACAGCAAACTTCAAGCTCTAAATCTTTTCGTAACTTTGTAACTATTCTTTTAGTTAACATGTATCCCCATGTTTCTGAACACATCTTAATAACTGACTCAAGTTATCCTTAGTTTCTTTCTTATACTAAACTCCTCTTGCTTACCTTTATTCCACTGGCTTACAGGTCTCAAATATCCAACAACTCTTGAATAAATCTCTGTTATCGTCCCACATTTAGGACAATTGTTATACTCACCACTTAAATATCCATCTTTAGAACAAACACTAAATGTAGGAGTTATTGTAAAATAAGGTAAAGTAAAATTCTCACAAATTGTCTTTACAAGTTTTTTAACACTTTCCCTCGACTCTATCCTTTCTCCAACAAAAACATGAACAACTGTACCACCTGTATAAAGTGACTGGAGTTTATCCTGTTTTTCAAGCAATTCAAACACATCATCTGTATAATCCACAGGTAAATATGTAGAATTCGTATAAAACGGCTCTGCTCCATCTTTTACTTGACTTTCGTTTGCAACAATTATATCCGGATATTTATTTTTATCTATTTTTGCAAGACGATAACTTGTTCCTTCCGCCGGGGTCGCTTCAAGATTATAGAAATTACCTGTTTCCTCCTGAAACTTAATCAACTTTTCTCTCATAAACTTCATAATCTCAACCGCAAACTCAATTCCTTCTTCAGTTCCTAGATCTTTACCTAGAAGATTTAAACACGCTTCATTCATTCCAATAATTCCGATAGTAGAAAAATGATTAACCCAATACCTTCCAAATCTTTCTTTAATACTTCTTAAATAAAATTTTGAATACGGATAAAGATCTATTTCTGTAAATCTTTCAAGAACTTTCCTTTTTATCTCCAAACTCTCTTTTGCAAGTTCCATTACATCATTCAGTCCAGTCTTAAATTCTTCCTTTGTTTTTGATAAATATCCGATTCTTGGTAAATTAATGGTAACAACTCCGACACTTCCAGTTAAAGGATTCGCCCCAAAAAGTCCTCCTCCTCTTCTCTTTAATTCATTTATCTGTAATCTTAATCTACAACACATACTCCTTACATCACTTGGTTTCATATCAGAATTTACAAAATTAGAAAAATAAGGAATACCATATTTACCAGTCATTTCCCAGAGCAAATCTAGAACTTCATTATTCCAATCAAAATCTTTTGTTATATTATATGTAGGTATTGGAAACGTAAAAACTCGTCCTTTTGCATCTCCTTCAAGCATAATCTCAAAGAATGCTTTATTTACCATATCCATTTCTTTCTGAAATTCACCATAAGTTACATTCTGTGTCTCTCCTCCAACAACAACTGGCTGGTTTTTATAAATCTCCGGCACTTTTAAATCAAAAGTCAAATTTGTAAAAGGACTTTGAAAACCCACACGAGTAGGAATATTCATATTAAACACAAACTCCTGTATCGCTTGTTTTACTTCTTTATAACTCAACTTATCATATCTAACAAAAGGAGCAAGCAATGTATCAAAGTTACTGAACGCCTGAGCACCTGCTGCTTCACCTTGTAATGTATAAAAAAAGTTAATAATATGACCTAATGCAGTTCGAAAATGTTTTACAGGTTTGCTCTCAACCTTATTACTTACACCGCCAAAACCTCTCAAAAGTAAATCTTGTAAATCCCACCCCACACAGTAAACACCTAAAAACCCGAGATCATGAATGTGAAAATCACCATTCAAATACGCTTCTCGAATCTCAGCAGGATAAATTGAATAAAGCCAATATGTTTTCATCAACTCCGATGATACATAATTATTCAAACCCTGTAACGCAAAACTCATGTTACTATTTTCATTTACTTGCCAATCTTCCTTCTTCAAATACCTGTCAATCAAATCTACACTTGCTTTTGTAGTTATTTCTCTAAGTTTTTTATGCTGTTCTCTGTAAACAATATATGCTTTAGCTGTCTTTCTATATGGTGATAATAACAAAACTTCTTCTACTATATCTTGAACCTGTTCAACAGTAGGTACAACTACTTCTTTATCACTATACACTGTTTCAAGTACACCAACAACCTTCAATGCAAGCTTTGCAGCTACTGATCTATCAAATTCACCTGTTACACAACCAGCTTTGTATATTGCATTTTCAACATTACTTACATCAAATCTAACAATCCTTCCATCTCTTTTTCGAACACTCTTTACCATTTCACTCCTCCAATCTCAAAAAGAAAAGATAGCAACACAATTATATTCATTCTCTTCTCATTCGAGTTCCACATTTAGGACACTCTATTGTATAACAAGGTACACCTGTTCTATGTGAAACTGTTGCTCCACAATCTGGACAAACACATTTTCCAAAAGGACCTGCTCCTGGTTTATTTCCTCTATTTCTTCCCAGCCCTCCTCTGTAACGCCTAGACAGTATCCGATCTATTCCCGAACTAAGTCTTTCACTTCCCGACATTTCATTCACCTCCTTCTATTTTTAAAACATTTTTATACTCCTCTTTTACTTCTTCAGGTATTTTATCCAGCTCAAGCTCTTCGGGATGATAAATCAAATAGTAAAGTTTTGCAACCTCTCGAACTTCACTACTACCATCATAGTTTTGCTCACCCTTTTTTAATCCCTCGGCGGCGTGTTCCATTATCCATTTCTTTATTTCTTCGTCAATATTACCTCTTAATAAATACTTATTAAACTCATCCCATGTATTAATCCCTGTTTTCTGTTTTACCAATTCTCTAAAAGGTTTCCAAATTGCATTTCTCTCACCAAGATTAGGCCCTCCACCACCGATAAAAAAGTTTCTCGCTCCTCTTTTCCAAATTACATTCTCTTGTTTTACATGTGTATACAGATAAGGTGTCCTAGCCAACTCATAACCTCTGCCATTTTGATAAACAAGTGTTTCATGAGGTGAATTAACATATTTTGTATCTTCAAACTTTTTGAATAACAAACCTTTCCAATATGTATCAAGATTTCTAGATACGACAACATCACCTCTTAATGTTACACTCACACATTGAAATCCAAACATGTGTATATTTTCTTTTTCTCCTTTTTCCACCAGCTGTCTTAACGCTTGCAAAGTAGCAGGTAAAAACCACTCATCGGGATCAGACACCAATACCCAATCACCTGTATCTACTTTTTCCAGATACTTATTTCGTAATTCAGAAAAATTATCTTTCCATTCGGTAATATACAGTTCTACATCACCTCTGTTGCGTAAATAAATTATTGTATCATCCTCACTGCCTGCATCAACTACAACAACTCTATCCACATGTGGACGTACATTTTGTACACACTGTATAACTTCACAGTGTCTATTCCAAGTCATCAGACAATAAACAAGTTTTGTATCGCTTTTCATATTATCTCTCCTCTATTAATTTAGAATAGTTATTACTCACACCTAAAAAACGACTTAAGCGCTTCATGTTTACAACACCAACAACTCCCGCTGTTGAAAATGTACTGACTCCATCAGCACACTGTATTGAACCATCTACATAAACAAGTCCCCAATCCTTAATTATCTTCGGCTCTTTCAAAAATCCATAAATTCTTCCTGATAAAAATCCCATGGTAAATATTATACAAATCATCGCCAAACCCATTAACAATCGTTATGATAAC
>Ga0209720_1000286_pt1 | contig 54555 bp, 46 predicted proteins | sample AD_JPNMR3_MetaG_FD_184426 | JGI IMG/M metagenome (GOLD analysis project Ga0209720, IMG submission 184426) | Active sludge microbial communities of municipal wastewater-treating anaerobic digesters from Japan - AD_JPNMR3_MetaG (SPAdes) (version 2) | ecosystem: Engineered > Bioreactor > Anaerobic... | reverse complement strand
GACTTTCGATTTTAATCAAAAATAGTCCTGTTGTCCATCCACTCTGCGATACATTTCTTACAGGGATGGATACAAATCCTACATTTTGGACACAAATCTTACATCGAAAGGCAAAAAATCTTACCTGGAAAGAGTGGTAAAATTTTGGTATGGGTTGTTTTTATTAGGATTCAATGAGACAAGGAGTCCGATGGCATTCGGGTGAGCAGTATGGTAAAATGTGTGGGGAAAACAGGCGTGGAGATGGAGGCACTTACCGCAGTGTCGGTGGCCCTGCTGACCATATACGATATGTGCAAGGCCATCGATAAATCCATGCGTATAGAAAATATTCAGTTAACCGGCAAAACAAAGACAAGCCTGTAACTGCAAGCTAATTTGGGTAATATGGCTTAATCAGGGTACCAGCCAGTATAAAAATCCACCTGGTGCTATCCCCAGCCACACAATAATCAATAGAACAATGGCCATAGCAATACCCGATAGAATAGGGACACGAACTTTTTCGGTGGTTTCTTGCGTTTTAAAAACTACAGCAACCATACGGGTATAGTAGTACAGTCCTATTCCGCTGTTGATAACCAGGAGTATTACCAACGTCCAGAGCGCTGCTCCGGCACCTGCGAGCGCAAGATATATCTTCGAAATAAATCCAGCCGTAAGCGGCATACCTGCTAGCGAGAATACCGAGGCTACAAATACACTACCCAGCAGGGGCGAACGCTGTAGCAAATAGGAATATTCGCTTACTCCAGCGGGTTCTCTTTGATTTTGTGAAAGGAGGGCAATGCTGCTAAAAGCCCCCACGCTGCTTATCATATATACGACCAAATAGAACATGCCTGCCTGGTAACCATTGTTGCCGCCAGCCAGCAGAGCAATAAGCAGGTACCCCATATGAGCTATTGACGAGAAAGCCAGAATGCGTTTTACCTGCGTTTGTCCCAGTGCTAACAAGTTCCCCACCAACATCGACGCAATGGAGAGTAACACCAGGATGTAAAAAATTGGGGTGTGGGACGATATATTTGACTCCTGGACGAGCCGTAATAGGAATACAAAGGCACCGGCTTTACCAATAGAAGCAAGGTAGGCGGTTACTGGGGCAGGGGCGCCCTGATATACATCGGGAGTCCATACATGGAAGGGAGCTAATGCCAGCTTAAAAGCAATGCTTCCCAGAAACAATCCTATACCTACCAGTACAAAGGAGGGCATCTGGTGGAGTTGCGACAGATATATGGCAAAAGTATACAGGTCCATCGTTCCCGAAGCACCATACATGATCGCCAAACCAAATACTAAGGCTGCTGTCGAGGCGCCTGCCAACAGCAGGTATTTTATCCCCGCTTCAACACTTTCGCGTTTTGTGCGATGATAGGCAACCATGGCATATAACGGTATGGATAGAAGCTCAAGCCCTAAAAAGAATGTCACAAAATTGCGGGCTGCAATCATAACCATAGCCCCCAAAAGCGAGGATAGTAATAATAGATAGTATTCTTCTTTTTTGTCGGCAATTTGTTGAAAATAATTGTAGCCAGTAATGATGATTACCAGGGTTATCAGCAGGGATATGCCCAGCATAATGTTGGTAGTACTATCGGTGATAAGCATATCCTGAGCCCACCAGGGTAAGCAATTGCAATGGCTCAACAGGGTGGTAAATGCTAAGGCTGTGCCTGCAAATGTTAGCAAGGCTGTTAAAAAATGGTTGCGATAAAACGATACAACCAGCATCACCACAAGTAGCGTAACGAGGATAACGTAAAAAGGTGCTAAAGCTACAAACATAACTAATCGATTTGAGGGTTTGAGAACAATTTTACAGAGGCCGCATTATCGGGTAGCTGATAGGTTGGTTGTTCAGTATCCAATATCAGCGTTTGTTTAAGCATTTTTTCGGTGGTTTGAGTAATGGGGCGGCTATACATACCGAGTACGACCAAAACTATGGCTAAAATACCCATGATCAATTTTTCGCGCAGGGTGAAATCCGATATTTGTTCGGGTCCTTTATATTCGCCTACATACACTTTTTGTACGATACGCAAAGAATAAGCTGCAGCCACTACAATACCCAGCGAGGCTAATACAGCTACCGTAATACTTTGCTGAAAGGTTCCAGCCAGAATTAAAAATTCGGCCACAAAATTGGCAAGTGCAGGTAACCCCAATAGCGCCAGCGAAATAAACAATCCGAACCCCGAGAATACGGATGCTTTACTCCATAGACCACCCATCTGGGTGATATCGTAGGTTTGGGTTCGCGTATACAACGATTCGGCCAAAATGGCAAGTCCACCCACGCTAATAGCACTGGCTATCATCTGGTATATTACACCCTGCCACGACATCAGGTTGAATGCATATAACCCAATGATTATAAAGCCTGTATGGCTAATACTGCTGTAGGCTGCTATGCGACGAATATCGTTGCTCGAATAGGCGATAAAACCTGCATAAAGTATTGTAACCACTCCCAGCGCCATAGCGGTGGGGGCAAATAAAACCGAAGCTTCAGGGAAAAGTGGAATAGCCAATCGTAAAATACCGTATGCCCCTGTTTTTACCAGAATGCCAGTTAGTATTACAGCTAAAGGCGAGGCACTAAATGCTGCTGGCATCCATCCCTGAAACGGAATGACCGGTAGCTTTACCAGAAATGCCAGCACAAACGACAACATGATAAGCAATGAAATAGGCAATGGTAGCGTGGTATTTATCAGTTCTGATAGCTCGAACGTATAAATGCTGGTTTGCCGTCCATGGATGAAAAATAGCGTTAAAATACCCAACAGCATGATTAAACCGCTTACCTGCGTGTAAAACAAGAATTTAAATGGTGTATTTTCGCTTTGACTTGTATCGCGGTATCTGGCCATCAAGAAATACATGGGTACCAGCATCATTTCCCAGAAGAAGAAGAAAAGCAATAAATCGGCGGCCATAAAAATACCATTGATACCTGCCAGCAGTATGAGGAACTGAAAGTGAAAAAAGCCTGGTTGAGGCAGGTTTTTGCTTAACCACGACCCAATCAGTCCTAAAAACAGGGTAAAAACAATGAGCAAAAGACTCAACCCGTCGGCCGAAAGGTGTAGGTTGGCGCCAATTACCGGTATCCAGCTAATATTTAAATCGTATATCGACTGGGAAAAGGTAATATGGCTGGCCGAAAAAAGTAGCCCCAGCGCCAGTCCAAAAGCCCCAAGTTGGCTCAAAATCGAAATATAGAACGATAAACGATTTTGCCATCGCGACGTAAGGGCTGCCAATACAGCTCCTGCAATTAATATAAGTATGATGTACGAAAGTATCATAACTGTTTTTTTTTATTACCAGATCATAAACACGATAAGAATGATGAACCCAATAACCATGCTGGCCAGATACCAGTTAATTTGGCCGTTTATGGACATGGCGAGGGTGTTACCCAGTTTTTTCAATTGCAACCCCACATAATCGAACACTTCGTCGATTGCATCGCTGGCATTGGTTTTCGAGACCCATACAAAAGGACGGACAAAAAGCGTATCATATAGTTTGTCGAAATTCCATCCCTGTAAAAAAAACTGACGTACAGGGCTTGTTTTGTAGGTTGGCTCGGTTTTATAGTACAGTTGATAGGCCAATCCAATACCGGCTAGCGAAAGAATTGCTACTACAAGCTGAAGAATTCCTTCGGGGGGTAGCGTCGACTTAATGGATACAGCAGGTAAGGATGCTGAGAGAAATTCAGAAAAAAGCTGTACATGGGCAATGTTGTGGGGAAGCTCTATGTAACCGCCAAAGGTGGTAAGGATAGCAAGTACAATAAGGGGAATGGTCATGGTTTTGCCGGGAATATAATGTACATGGGTTTTTTCGGTTCCAAAGAAGGTTATGAATATCATGCGGAAGGTATAGAGCGATGTTATAAAGGCACCTACGGTGGCCAGTGTCCAGAGCAGTATGTTCCCGTTGGTGCTGGCCAGGGCATACCAGATGATACTGTCTTTACTAAAAAACCCACCCGATATAAAAGGTAAAGCAGCTAGTGATAAGCTTCCGATAAGAAAAGTCCAGAATATTGTAGGTAATTTTTTGTACAATCCGCCCATTTTAAACATATTTTGCTCGTGGTGAAGGGCAAGGATTACTGCACCTGCGGCAAGAAACAGAAGGGCTTTGAAGAAGGCATGAATGACAAAATGGAAAATGGCTGCACTCCAGGCGCCTACACCCAGTGCCAGAAACATGTAACCAATCTGGCTGATGGTTGAATAGGCCAGTACGCGTTTTATGTCGTATTGAAATAGGGCACTTATGGCAGCGATCAACAGGGTAAGAGCGCCAATGATGGCAACTGTTTGCATAGCCAGGGGCGAAAGGATAAACAGGGCATGGGTTCGTGCCACAAGATATACCCCGGCAGTAACCATGGTGGCTGCGTGAATAAGGGCACTCACAGGCGATGGACCTGCCATGGCGTCGGGAAGCCATACCTGAAGCGGTAACTGTGCCGATTTACCAACAGCGCCTCCCAGCAAGAGCAATGCTACGGCAGTGGCAAGAGCCGTGTTGGCCCCAAGTACCGATGTTGCATTGTTGCTGATAGTTTGAATGTCGAGGGTGCCAAACTCGCGTATCAAAAGCAGTAAACCAATAAGCAGCGCAGTATCGCCTATTCGGGTTACAATAAAAGCCTTGCGTGCCGCATAGTTATTTGCCGGATCGCGATAGAAAAACCCGATAAGCAGGTACGAACACAAACCTACACCTTCCCAACCCAGATACAGTACCAACAGATTGCTGGCCATCACCAGGGTAAGCATAAAGCCTACAAACAAATTCATGTAGGCAAAAAATCGGGCATACCCTTCTTCTTCGGCCATATATTCGGCCGAGTACCAGTGGATAAGCCCCCCTACTCCCGTGATGACCAGAATGAAAATATAGGTCAACGAATCGATGCTGAGCGATAATGATGGGACAAAGGAATCAATGCGTATCCATTCCCATAGGGTAAATTCCATTCGGTGGGCAGGGTCGGACAAAAATGCTGTACCCAGATAAAGGGCATAGAGGAAGCTCAAGGCAATAGCTCCAATACCCGTGGCAGCAATGCCTTTTTTCGGTAAATATCGACCGGCAAGGGCCAGTACTAAAAAACCCACAAACGGTAGGGCTGGTAATATCCATATGGGTTGTGTCATATTCATCAGTTTTTAAGGCTATTGAGTTGATTGGTATCGACAGTTTTAAAATGTTTGTGCATGAGAATGAGCAATGCCAGCGCAACGGCCACTTCGGCAGCAGCAACGGTAAGGACAAAAAGAAACATTACCTGACCATCGGCTTGTGTCCATCGGGCCCCCGATGCTACAAAAGCAAATGCTCCAGCGTTCATCATGATTTCAACGCTCATGAGCATGAAAATCAAATTGCGGCGGGTAAGCAGCCCTATTAGCCCAATGGCAAATAGGAATGCGGCAACTAAAATCTGTATCTCATAGGGTATCATAGCTATCCTCCTGATTTTGCAAATAACGATGAAGATTACGTTTACGGGTACGACCCAGATAGTAGGCTCCTACAATTGCTGCCAATAGCAGTACACCAGCCAGTTCTACCGGTAGCAGATAATGGCTAAACATGAGCCTGCCGACATGCTTGGGCAGAATGACCTGATGCAAGCCTTCCCACGAAGGATCGCGTAAAAAGCTTATGGCCATTATGCTCAATAATACAGCACCCAGGATGAGTGGGAAAATCCATGTTTTAAATCCGGTTTTTCGTTTTTCATCTTCAGGGCTAACGCTAAGGTTGAGCATCATGACGGTAAATACAAAAAGCATCATGATAGCCCCGGCATATACAATGATTTCGAGAATGGCGGCGTAAGGTGCGCCAATGGTGTACATCATCATCGATACGCCCATAAGCGAAACAATCAAAAAAAGAAGAGCATGTACAGCATTGCGCCGGGTGATAGCCATGGCACTTGCTATTACTGCTACTATTGACGATACGATAAATAAAATGTCCATGTATGTGTTTTTTTGCATTTTAATTTTTTACTACAATATTCAATGCTGCCTGATAGGATATGCTTACAATTACAGCCCACAACAGGCTTACAAGCGATCCCAGCAAAAAATATTCTGTTAGCTTGCGATTGTTTTCGTTTCGAAGATTGCCAAATCGAAAAACCGATTTAGCTGTGACCAGCAATCCAATGGCTGCCCATTGATTGAATAAGATAAAAGTGAATATCAATATGCGCTCAACGATGCCAATGTATTTCCCTGCATTTTTCAACGAATAGCTTAGCTGTTCTTCTGTTTCTTGTGCCCATCCTCGCATGATATGATTGATGGCTACAGCCGCCGGATAGGTTAACAGGCAGATGGCAGTCGCCAGAAGCCATATTTTAGGATGGTTGAACCATTCGAATAAAAATGGTGGTTGTAAAATGATCAACGTGATGGCAATGAGGGTAATCACGTGAGCTATTTGATCGTGGAAAAACCAGTCAATTTTTGGGTATCGTCGGGTAAGATATAACTTTGTTATGTCTATTGCCAGATGCACAATGGCCAGCGCAACAGCCCAGGGCCAGAAAGTGATGTTGGCTACAAAAATCAAAGAAACAACACCGTGTAAAAGGGCATGCACGTAAAGTTGCCAGCTGGCAAGGAAATGACGACGTTTTGCTTCAACCCAGCGAGTGGGCTGCAGCAAAAAGTCGGTGATCAGATGTGCCAGCAATAACTTTACAAACAAAATCATAGCCTCAAGTTTAACTTTTCCCGATACATCTCTATCAATGCCAGTATTTCAGCAAAATATGCTCGTTTTAACCTGGCACTTACCGTGTTTTGTTTTATTCCAACTAATTTACCAAGTTCTTCCTGCGACATTTGCTGGTGTTCCAGTGCGAGCAGCACCATATTTGCTCCATTCGTTGTCCAGTTGTCCATGGCTATCAGTGCCAGTCGCAGGTAAAGGTTCATCTCTTTATCGAAATCGTTCCACGGACTCTGTATGCCCAGGTTAATTTTTTCCTTGTCCAGGGCATCGAATTTGCGCCCCGAATGTACATAAGCGCTTCCATTACTTTCGGTAATCCGGGTTGCTTCGTACGATTTTTCGCCAATACCAATAGCCACCCGTACATCCAATCCCTTGATGGCTTTAATAGCAGCTTTTATTTTTATACTTGTTTGCAGGGCATCCAGGGGATTAGATACTTCGGCCTGAAAGCTGTCGCCTCGGAATATCTCCCAGTATCGGGGCGATTCTCCGAGCGATTGTAGTATCCTCGTCAGGCTTTTCAACCATTTTTCGGGACTAACCCGCGACGAGTGAATGATATCCCCTGTTAGTACAGCTATCATCAGCTATTATCCAGTTATTTATTGATAATTCTAATTATCTCATTATTTATTGATATTCGTATTTATCGTGTAAATATAGGATATTTAGTAAAGTAAATCGTGCACATCGGTAGGGGGTTCCTCGTTAGGACCTTCGCCTTTCTTTTTCCCGCCTATCTCAATCCCCGCCTGGGTGTAGAAATTATACTCGTGGTATTTTCCCGGGCCGTTGATGAGCAAATGCTTTTTCTCGTAAACCAGATTGGGACGATGATATTCGGCCATTTCGAAGTCGGGGGTAAGCTGAATGGCGTTGGTAGGACAGGCTTCTTCGCAATAGCCGCAATAGATGCAACGCGAGAAGTTGATTCGGAAAAAGGCAGGATAACGACGACCGGTTTCGTCTTCAGTAGCTTGCAGGGAAATACAATCGGTAGGGCAAGCAACGGCGCACAGGTTGCAGGCAACACAACGTTCCTTGCCGTCGGGGTCGCGGGTTAAAATAATGCGCCCCCGGTACCGGGCAGGTAGAAAAGGTGCCTTTTCCGGATAGTCCTTTGTTTCCCTTTTCCTGAAGGCATGGGTGAAAGTTATCGCAATGCTTCTAAGTATACTCCACATGGTTGTATTTTTAAATTCTCATCCTTTGTATAAAAGTATGGCTGCTGTGATCAAAATATTTATGAGCGAAATGGGAAGCAGTATTTTCCAGCCTACTGCCATAAACTGGTCGTAACGTGGACGGGGCAAACTTGCCCGTAACAGAATGATGAAAGCAATAAAAATAAACGTTTTGAACATGAACCAGAAGAAGGGCGGTAAAAAAGCTGGCCCCAACCATCCGCCAAAGTATAGGGTAACGATAGTTGCAGAAATGAGGGTAATGCTAATGTATTCACCGACGAAAAACATACCGAATTTGATTCCCGAATATTCGGTGTGAAATCCAGCCACCAGTTCGCCTTCGGCTTCGGGTAAATCGAATGGGGCACGGTGCGATTCGGCTACGGCAGCTATCAGGAAAATGATAAAACCCGGTAGCTGAGGAATCACATTCCACATTTCTTTCTGCGATTCGACAATTTCGCGCATACTAAAGGAACCCCCGGCTAACATCACTACGCCCATGAGGGATAATCCCATGAAAACCTCGTACGATACCATCTGAGCGGCTCCACGCATGGCTCCAATCAACGAATATTTATTGTTCGAAGCCCAACCTGCCAGCACTACGCTATAAACTCCAAGCGACGAGTTGGCCAGAAAAAACAATAGCGCTATGTTGGAATCGACTACCATAAAACCTGGCGCAAAGGGTATAATTGCAAAGCTTAGAAGCGTTACAATCATCACGATGGTAGGTGCTATGACAAATACCGTACGGTCGGCAAAAGGCGGTATCCAATCTTCTTTCAAAAATATTTTGATCATGTCGGCGGGAACCTGTAGGATTCCCCAGGGACCTGCTCGGTTAGGACCTCGACGATCCTGCCACAGCGACAGCAAGCGTCGTTCGATATAAATGTTGGCAGCAGCAATGGTGATAACCATCAACAGGACAATTGCAATGATAAATCCTATAGCCATAAAATTTTGATTTTAGCTATTCCATATCCTTATTCCCGTGCTACGAGCATTGACCACCTGATCGAGCTCGCGCAATATTTTATTGGTGGCTTGAACCGAATGCCAACCTGGCATAAGGTAAAAGCTTATAAGCGATCCGTGCGTATTTTGTCTGGTACCTTCCATAGAGTAGGCAAGGGGTGAATTCTTATCCTCGGCTGGTTTGGGTTCGTGGACATTTACATGGGCTAACATAGAGGTACGTCCACTGAAACGGGGTGTCTGTCGAGGTATTTTCATGCCATTGATACGATAACCTGCACCTGGTGCTACTTCGGTTATCTGCCTGTAATGAGGAATATCGTTGGCTATGGCTGTCAGCAAGTCGTCGTAGCCAATGTTTTCTTGTTTAACATCTACAAGCCATTTCCAGGCAGCTGCTATCCCTTCCTGTGGCGGCATTACGCTAAAGTAACGTTGCATGCGACCCTCGGCATTGACCAACGTACCTTCCGACTCGGCGACGGTAGCTGAGGCAACGACAAGGTTTGCAATGCCGGTAAATTCATTGCGACTGTGCTGCATGACGGTGATATTTTTACAACCATTCAGCCACGATTTTACCTCGTCGGTGAGTTCGAATACTGGTTCCAGGATGATTACATGTTCAGCAGTTGGGCTTTTTGTGAGTATATCCAGCGATTGTTCGGTCAAAATGCCTAAACCCATGCTGTTGGCCCTGGGGGTTATGCAGTAAATACCGCTGTTGATGTTATTTTTTCGAAGCAATGAAGCTATTTTGGCCGATAATTCTACCAGTCGCTTATTTTTTAGGGAAGTGCCGCATACGATGGCTACCGAGTTGCAGTCCGACCATGCATTGAGAATATGGCGGGCTTCCTCGTTGAGCTTATTCGGTGCCAATGCTTTTCCTTCCAGTAGGTCGACTATTGCTTCTGCCAATTGTTCCAGTTCGCCTGCATCTTTCCGATATGTCTGTAACGACATTTCGTCGAGCCAGGTGGGCTGAGGATGAGCAACGAACAAGGGACCTCGTTCTGTACCAATAAATGTTTTCACTGCGTTGGCATGCCAGGCCGGAATGTTTATTTTGGAAGCTTTTCGTAAAGGTTTGTTACGGATGCTCTGACGAATTGCCAGGGCTAAACGCGGTGCCGATTGATATACATCTTCGCCCAGTACCAGTATGCCTTCGGCCTGTTCTATCTCTTTTACAGTCAATACCCTTACCTCAGCACTGTCATAGATTTTACGTAGGGTAGTTATTACTTCCCAGCTATCGGCAGGCATGTCGGCATAAAAATTTTCGGGTCCCACCAGCTGCCTTAAAAGGTAATTTGCTTCTACCGAGGCTACCGACGATCCTATAGCTACGGTACGTCCACTGGAAAGACGGCTACGAAATGCTGCTAAGGTTTCATCTTTGACGGCAGGTTTACCATTCAGCTGGCTTTGCAGTATTCGTGTATCGGGGTTATTGATGTATTCGTAGTGGAAACGTCCTTTATCGCAAATGAAAAATCCGTTCACGGCATCGTTATATCGGTTCAGCACCCGACGTACCTGACCATATCGTTCACCCAGGATGAGGTTACATCCTACAGCACAATGGGTACAAATACTTGGGGCATTTGTAAGATCCCATTTTCGGGTATAGTGCGAGCGAAGCGTTTTATCGGTAAATACACCAGTAGGGCATACCTCAACCAGATTGCCGCTGAAAATACTATCGAATGGACCTTCTTCGAAACGTCCAAAATAAAGCTTATTATGAACCCCGGTTACGCCAAAATCTTTACCTCCTGCATAGTCGGCATAAAAACGCACACAACGGTAGCATTGGATACAACGGTTCATTTCATGGTGAATGTATGGACCGAGGTATTGATTTTTGAAGGTGCGTTTTTTAAACTCAAACCGTCGATAGGTATGCCCCGATTTCACTACCATATCCTGCAGGTGGCATTCACCACCTTCGTCGCAGATGGGGCAATCGTGTGGATGGTTGGTCATCAGGCTTTCGATGACAGCGGCACGAAAATTTTTAACCTCTTCGTCGTTTACCGACACTATCATGCTATCGGTTACCGGTTCCATACAACTCATTACGATACGCCCATTTTTATCATTGGCATCGCGATAGCGCTTCACAGCGCAGAGTCGGCATGCCCCCACCGAACCAAGTGCCGGATGGTAACAAAAATAAGGAATATCTATTCCCAATTTTATGCAGGTTCGAAGCAGGTTGTCACCTTCTTCTACTTGATAGCTTTTGCCGTCGATATAAATAGTAATCATGGTTGCTGCAATTATTATACGTCTCCGCATCTAATTATTCATGTTTCCAGGGACATTTTTTTTCGTGAATGTGCCTGTAAAAGTCGTCGATAAAATATTTCAGGGCACTTTGTAGGGGTTCCATGGCTCCGGGCGCCAGGGCACAGAATGTATTACCAGGCCCCAGATATTTGGTATGGAATCGAAGGATATCGATGTCTTTCTCAGTACCTTCGCCACGTTCAATTTTTTCAAGAACTTTTTCTACCCAGGGAAGTCCTTCCCGGCAGGGGGTGCACCAACCACACGACTCATTAGCAAAGAATCGAATGAGGTTATGTACAAAGGCTACCGGGCAGGTTTGGTCGTCCATGACAATCATGGTGCCTGTACCCAATCGGCTACCTGCTTTGGCCACAGAGGCAAAGTCCATGGGGGTGTCGAGGTGTTCTTCTACCAGAAAATCCGTTGAAGCTCCTCCTGGCAATAATCCGCGAAATTTATAGCCATCCTGCATGCCGCCGGCATAATCGAAAAGCAATTCGCGAATGGTAACACCCAGGGGCAGCTCCCACAGACCGGGATTTTTGACTCTACCGCTTACCCCATATAGCTTGGTGCCTCCTTCACTGCTCCGGCTGAGCGATTTATACCATACCGGACCATGCTTAATGATATGAGGAATGTTGCAATAGGTTTCTACATTGTTTACAATGGTAGGTTTGCCAAATAAGCCGCTAATTTGTGGGAAGGGGGGTTTAGCACGCGGATTAGCCCTTTTTCCTTCGAGCGAATTGATGAGTGCTGTTTCCTCGCCACAAATGTAGCGTCCAACGCTGGTATGTAAGTGTAATTCAAAGCTGAAGTTAGAGCCAAAAATATTATTACCCAGCATCCCTGCCTGATAGGCTTCGTCGAGGGCTTGCTGGATGACACGATGAGCTTTTTTGTATGCCCAGCGAACGAAGATGTAGCCTTTGGTAGCCTGTAACGCCTTAGCCGCAATGATCATTCCCTCTATCAACTGATGGGGGTCGCCCTCGAGCAACATACGGTCTTTAAAAGTACCTGGCTCCATTTCATCGCCGTTGGCAATAACGTATCGTTGTACGTTGGGATCGGAAATATCGACGAACGACCATTTCATGCCCGTATTGAAACCTGCCCCACCTCGACCCAGCAAGTTGGCATCCTTGACGGTTTGAGTTATCTGTTGCGGTTCCATCTCAAGCACAGCCTTACGTGCAGCCTCATAACCGCCATTGCGTCGGTATTCGTCCAGCGTACAATAGCTTCCGTCGGATTTGATATTTTGTGTCAGTGGTTTTTCCATCCCTCCACGTTTTATTTGTACTTTTCGAGAATTTCGTCCAATTTTTCAGGTGTCAACCGATTGTAATGATCGTGGTTGACCATCATGGCCGGGGCATGATCACAATCGCCCAGGCATGGGTTGGGTAGCAGGGTAAACCGACCGTCGGGCGTAGTTTCCCCCCATTTAATCCCCAGCTTTTTCGAAAGCGTTTGATAAATACTTTCATATCCCATCATGTAGCAGGTAACCGAGTTGCACACGTAAATCACATTTCGTCCTACGGGTTTACGGAAAATCATGTTGTAAAAAGTGGCAACTCCGTCAACTTCTTCGTACGACATGTCGAGCAGCTCGGCAATATCTTTAATTTGCTCGTCGGGAACCCATCCCCGGTGCTGCTGAACAATTTTAAGGGCCTCAATACATGCAGCACTTTTTACGGGATAGAGGGCTATTTCTTTTTCAATTTCTTTTATTTCGTGCTCTGTCAGCATATTATTGTTTTTTAGACATAATATTTATCGGTCAAGGTCGGCCAGAACGAAATCTACGGCTCCGAGTATGGCCAACAGGTCGGCAATGGTGTAGCCCCGACTGATGTAAGGTACCATCTGGATATGGGCAAAGCTCGGAGTTCGGATACGGCAACGGTAGGCCGAGGTATTGTTGTCGCTTATGAGATAGTAGGCATTACTTCCCTTAGCTGCTTCGATTTGAATCATGGCTTCGCCTTCGGGAATGACGGGTCCCCAGCTTACCCCCAGGAAATGATTGATGAGGGTTTCGATGTCGTACATGGTACGTTCTTTCAGGGGTGGTGTGGCCAGTGGATGTGTGCTTTTGTAAGGCCCCTCGGGCATTCGACGCATGCATTGTTCAATAATTCGGAGGCTTTGCCACATTTCCTCTACCCGTACACGTGCTCTGTCGTAACAGTCGCCGTTTCTACCGGTAGGGATATCGAATTCAAATTGATCATAGCCGCTGTAAGGTCGTTTTTTACGAAGGTCCCATTCGAATCCCGTAGCTCGTAGGGCAGGACCCGTAGCCCCCCATTCAATGGCTTCGTCGGTATTGAAAACGCCGATACCAATGGTGCGAGCTTTGATAATACGGTTGCGCATTACCACTTTGTCCCATTCGCGTAGACTTTTGGGAAAATGTTTTAAAAAGTCGGCAACCATTTGTTGCCAGCCCTGTGGTAAGTCCTGTGCTACCCCACCAATACGAAACCAGTTGGCGTGCATACGGCCACCCGTAATGGCCGATATTATATCAAATACTCGTTCCCTGTCGTTGAATGTATAAAATACTGGAGAGATTTGTCCCAGGTCCTGGGCAAAGGTACCATACCATACCAGGTGACTGGCAATACGGTACAGTTCGGTGAGCATAATGCGAATTACCTGGGCACGAGGGGGTACTTCAATACCAGCCATTTTTTCAACCGTAAGCAGATATGCCAGGTTGTTTATCACACCGGCTGTATAATCAATGCGGTCGGTATAAGGGATAAATTTGTGCCAGGTTTGTCGCTCGCCCATTTTTTCGGCCCCACGATGGTGGTATCCAATATCAGGGACTACATCGACAATTTCTTCTCCTTCGAGTTGCAGTACCAGACGTAGCAGACCATGGGTACCCGGGTGATCGGGGCCCAGATTAAGAAATAAAAAGTCGGCATCGTCGCTACTACGGGACATACCCCATTCTTCGGGTTTAAATTGAAGCATCTCATCGGCTGCAGTGCGATCGTCTTCGGTAAAAACAAATGGACCCATTTCGGTGGCACGTGCCGGATGCTCTTTCCGTAGCGGATGCCCCTGCCAGTTCCGCGGCATTAGAATACGCTGCAGAAAAGGGTGTCCATCGAAACGAATGCCAAACATGTCGAAAACTTCACGTTCGTACCAGTTGGCATTAGCCCACAGCTTTGTAATGGATGGCATAGTAGGATATTCGCCCTGTAGCGGCACTTTTATGCGGATATCTTCGTTACGCCCATAAGAGGTAAGATGATATACCACAGTAAAATCGCTGGATACTGGTAGGACTGAACGATTACTACGTTCGCGCTCGTCGATGGCGGTGAGGTCATATAGCATACGATAGGGACGCGATACCTCGTTTTTCAAAAAGGAAAGCACGTCAACAACCTTGCTTTTATCAACCCAACAGGTAGGAATACCATCAACAGTAGGCTGAGAAATTATTGCTTCTGCCCCAAAACGTTCAGTTAGCAGTGATATGATTGAATTGTTCTGCATACCCTTGTGTACGTGAGGTTCAACTATAAGTCTTCATCAAGAATTTTATCTGGAGGGGTCAGCTTATTGGCTGCCATACGTCGCGCATTGTTGAGGTCACGCAGGGAAGGTTTTTCGGGTTTATAAACTTCCTGTGGGCCTACTACCCAGCTTAGCGGTCGTTGTTCTTTGCCAATGGCTTCCTTGAGCAAAAGCAATCCATGCAGGAATGCTTCTGGTCTTGGAGGGCAACCAGGTACATAAAGGTCAACCGGCATAACCTTGTCGATACCCTGTACTACACTATAAATGTCGTACATTCCTCCAGAATTAGCACACGAACCCATTGAAATTACCCATTTGGGTTCCATCAACTGGTCGTATAACCTTTTGATGGTAGGAATCATTTTGATGAATGGGGTTCCAGCAATAACCATCAGGTCGGCTTCGCGAGGGGAACCTCTAAGTACTTCCGCCCCAAATCGTGCAATATCGAAACGACTGGTAAAAGAGGTGGCAAACTCTACAAAACAACACGAAAGCCCAAATCCAAAAGGAAAAATGGAATATTTTCTTCCCCAGCCTATCAAATCGTCGAGGTTAGCAAAAAGAACAGACTTTTTTACGGCCTGATCGAGTGTTAGGCGAGGGTAATCACCCATTCCCACTCGTTCTGGAGGATTCAATGAAAACTTCATCCGTAATTATTTTAAATGTTTTTTAATAGTTGGATGAAACTTGCATGGAATGAGCTTGCAAACACATCGGTAAGCATAAAAATGAAATTATTCTCATACTCGTTTGTGAATACTGCTACACATGCTCGTTTCATCCGAAAATATTTTTTAATTTTTTATAGCGGTCGGATGGAACTCGCAAGTGATGAGTTTCCAGTACATGGCAAGTACGAAAATGATAAATATTTCCATACTTGTTTGTGAATACTGCTACACATGCTCGTTTCATCAGCAAATTATAATTACTTAAGAACATTCGTACTATAAAACCATATCGTGGTCATTCCATGCTTTTGCGGGTAATAATGCTATCGGGCATGGCCTTGAGTATCTTTTTAGCCTGTGGCCCAAAGTTTAAGGCTCCTGTTCGGCTTTCATATACTATTACTACCAGTAGCAACAGGATAAAAATGGCCACACCGATGTAACCCATCCAGCCAACTTCCCTGAAAGCAACCGCATAGGTGATGATAAAGGCTGCATCGAGGTCGAAAATGACAAAAAACATGGCAACCATATAAAAATGGGAGGGATAGCGAACCCGTGCATGGCCGGTTAATGGCATCCCCGATTCAAAAGGTTCGTCGCGATGTCTGCCCTTGTGGTGCTCACCTAAAAAATGAGAAAAAATGACCATAAATGCAGCTATTCCTATCACGGCAGCTGCGTAAATTAAAAAAATCAGGATGGTTGGCATATTTGTGAATTCTTTGATGAAAGATAACAAACTTTCCTGTGAAATGTTTCACAAAAGTACGACAAAAGATTTTTTTATATCAAAAAAACTATATGTTTTTTGATGATGATATGGATTGCCATCTGGGTGATTATAATTTTTTTACACGTCATTTCAACACGCTCTCTAAAAAAATTATCGGATTTATTGGAAGGGCTATTCTGCCTAAAATCATAAAACAGTATTGTATTATTTGTGTTAAGGCTTGATGTATAAAGCAGATAAGCTTCCACTGATTCGTTTTGTACCGAATCTACAATGGTTATCCCACAGCCATTTTTTGCAAGGGATCTAAAAGTTCCACGGAGGGTTGTTAGTGCTTATGGGCGGATGAAATTTCTTGGGCAAGGAAATGGGCTGTATATCCTTTCTTCGATTTTATTATCTCTTCGGGTGTTCCGGTAGCTACCACATATCCTCCTTTTTCGCCACCCTCGGGGCCTAAGTCGATGATATAGTCGGCAACCTTAATGACATCAAGATTGTGTTCAATGACAATAACCGTATTTCCTTTCTCGACGAGTTGATTGAGAGCGTCAAGCAGAATACGGATATCTTCGAAGTGTAGGCCAGTGGTGGGTTCGTCGAGGATGTAAAGGGTACGGCCGGTATCCTTTCGAGCCAGTTCTGTTGCCAGTTTCAGGCGTTGCGATTCACCACCCGACAGGGTGGTAGAGGGTTGTCCAAGGGTCAAATAACCGAGTCCCACTTTTTGTAAGGTTACCAATTTTCGATGAATTGAGGGGATATGACTAAAAAACTCAACTGCCTGGTGAATGGTCATATCCAGCACGTCGCCTATCGATTCCCCCTTATATTTTACCTCCAGTGTTTCGCGGTTGTAGCGCTTACCGTTACAGCTTTTACAGGGCACATAAACGTTTGGCAAAAAATTCATTTCAATGGTTTCAACACCAGCGCCTTTGCAGGTTTCACAGCGTCCGCCTTTAACGTTAAAGGAGAAACGTCCGGCTTTGTATCCCCGGATTTTGGCATCGGGGGTTTGTTCGAAGAGTTTTCTGATATCGGTAAATAAACCCGTGTAGGTGGCTGGATTCGACCTGGGGGTACGGCCAATGGGTTGTTGGTCGACATCGATAACTTTATCGATATGTTCAATCCCTTCAATAATATCGTAGGGTAGGGGTTTAGTTAGTGAACGATACAGACGATTGGCCAGGGCAGGGTAAAGCGTTTCGTTTATCAACGTGGATTTTCCACTGCCCGAAACCCCAGTGACGCAGATAAAGGTTCCCAGGGGAAAAGCAACCTCTATATTTTTTAGATTATTACCCCGAGCTCCCTTTATTACCAGATTGTTACCATTGCCCTTTCTACGGGTGGCTGGGATGGGTATGCTCTTTTTCCCGCTTAGATATAAAGCGGTATGTGAGTTTCCCGAAACAACATTTTCCCATTTTCCACTGGCTACTACTTCGCCCCCGTGTCGTCCGGCATGCGGGCCCATGTCGATGATGTAATCGGCAGCTTCCATCATTTCTCTGTCGTGTTCGACTACGATAACCGAATTACCTGCATCGCGAAGGTTTTTAAGCGAATCAATGAGTCGATGGTTATCGCGAGGATGCAAGCCAATACTGGGTTCGTCGAGAATGTATAACACATTGACCAACTGAGAACCAATTTGGGTAGCCAGTCGGATACGCTGGCTCTCGCCACCCGAAAGGCTTGAGGCCTGACGGTCGAGTGAAAGGTAACCAAGTCCAACATTCAACAAAAATTGCACTTTCGTTCGTATTTCTTTGAGGATTTCCGTTGCAATGGTTTTTTCCCTTGCAGTCAACTTGTTTTCGAGCTGGTCAAGCCAGATCGCAAAAGCTTCGATATCCATTGCCGAAACCTCAGCGATGTTTTTTCCATCGATTTTAAAATGAAGGGCTTCAATATTGAGTCGTTGGCCATTACATTGGGGACAGGTCACCTGTGTGAAGTAAATCTCCTCGATTTTTTTGTCGTTGTCGTCGCTATCGTTCAATCGTTGTAGGTAAGCTGCTAAACCATCGAAATTAATCGTATACTCGAGATAGCCAGAGAATATTGCAGGTAGTCGTAACGGTTCGTCGGTGCCATTGAGGATTACGTTCATGGCTTCTTCGGGAATGTCTTTAATCGGGGTATCGAGCGTAAAACCGTATTTTTCGCCAATAGCTGCCAGGTGGTAAAAAATAAGCGAGTGTTTGTAAGGCCCCAATGGTGCTATACCCCCCTTTTTGATGGATAGAGCAGGATTGGGAAACAACCTTTTTTCGTCGGGAACAACAATATATCCTAATCCATTGCATTTCTGACAGGCGCCGTGCGGCGAATTAAACGAAAAAGTATGGGGGGCAGGTTCGTTGTACGATAATCCTGTGGTGGGGCACATCAGACGTTTGCTGAAATATCGAGCTTTATTGGCTTCTATGTCCAGTACCAACATTATTTCTTTGCCATGTTTCATTGCGGTTTGCACCGACTCTTTCAGTCGCTTCATCGACTCGTCGGTAAGGGTGAACCGGTCGATTACAATTTCGATGTCGTGTGTTTTATATCGATCTACTCTTAAGCCAGGTACCAACTCCTTTATTTCGCCATCGATACGTACATGCAAAAAGCCTTTTTTTCTGAGCTGCTCGAATAGCTCCTTGTAATGACCTTTTCTGCCCTTGACCACTGGCGCAAGAATCATGATTTTTTTGCCCGTATACTGTTCCCATATCAGCTGAATAATCTGTTCCTCAGTATACCTTATCATGGGTTCGCCTGTATGGTACGAGTATGCTGTTGAAGCTCGGGCATACAACAAACGCAGGTAATCGTATATCTCGGTGATGGTTCCTACGGTCGACCGGGGATTTTTGTTGGTTGTTTTTTGCTCAATGGAAATAACAGGGCTCAGGCCAGTAATTTTGTCAACGTCGGGACGTTCAAAACCTCCGACAAACTGACGTGCATAGGCCGACATGGTGTCCATGTAACGACGTTGCCCCTCGTTATAAATCGTGTCGAAGGCTAATGATGATTTGCCGCTACCACTGAGGCCAGTAATAACCACCAGGGCATTGCGTGGCATTTCTACGTCAATGTTTTTCAAATTATGTTCGCGCGCCCCATACACGCGTATGTGATCCGGATCTTCAAGATAAGTCTCGGGCTTATGCTTTTCGCTCATGGTTGTCGTAACTCATTACTTTCAAACATCTTTCGTTGCTCCTTGTTCATGATGCGCAGGATATAAGATTTTTTTTCACTGGCTTTGAGCGTATTACCACGTAGCCATGGATTGAGAATCAGAAGAAGCTTAAAATTGGTTCCCTGCTGCAAAGCAAATTGACACAGGTCGTTAATCGTCGTATCGATCTTGATTTCGTTGTAGGGAAGTGGCCGATAAAGTTCGGAAGAGTCGACAATGAAACCATATTGTGCAGGGTTGGTGAGTATGAGCTTTATGGCAAGAATTCGGTAAACGTAACGGGCTGTTTCGTCGTTGAGTTGCAGATCGTAATACGACTGTTGCTGCTGCGACGATAACGCTTGCTTGATGGCATTGATTCCGGCATTGTAGGCTGCTGCTGCAAGAGTCCAACTGCCCAGTTCATTGTAGGCATTTTTGAGATATTGACAGGCTGCACGCGTAGCTTTTTCCAGATGATAACGTTCATCCACCTCGTCATTGACCTCAAGGCCATAATCTGTCGCTGTTTTTTTTAAAAACTGCCAGAAACCTGCCGCTTTTGATGGAGATACCACATTTTGAAGATTGCTTTCGATTACGGCCAGGTATTTAAAATCGTCGGGAACATTTTCCTGTTGTAAGATTCTCTCAATTTCGGGGAAAAAACGTGCTGCTCGTTTGATTACTAAAATAGTTTGCGAATGAAAATACGTATTTACCTGTATTTCTCGGTCAAGCGATTCACGCACATCGAAATATTCGAGGGGTACGGGTTCACCTGCAAAGGTCAATACCGATGGAATACTGATTGCACTGACCGAATAGGTAGTATGACTTTCGCTCGATTTGCCTGGCGTTGAGGTGAATATTACGAGCAAAATGATACAACCAATTACAAATGTATACTCCACCGTTCGAACCCATTGTTTCATTTTCCCTGCTTATTTTAAAATTGCAAAGGTACAAAACCTCCCTGTGAAAAAAAATCTGTTTACCAGATGATGATTTTTTCCGACTGAACATGATTGGAGTAGGTCAAGCGTACAAGATATACACCGTTGCGGATAGGGGTGAGGGAAACACTATTTTGCTGTCCAAGAATTTTGAATTGCTTTACTATCCTACCCTGTGTATCGAAAATTTGAATTTCGGCTTTTGAAATTCCTTCCGCTAACTTTACCTGTAAAAGATGGGTGTCGGGATTGTACCAAATGTAATTTTCTTGGCTTTTCGGGGGAGAGGTTATACTATTTTCGTTACAGCGGGTGTTTTCCTCAAGGGGGGTTGGATGGCAGTAGAGTAAAAAGTTGCCGATGATATTGGGATAACGTCCCATAGCATAGGGCCCGTATTGTTTTTTTATTGCTACCTTATCGACCAGCATAAGCTGTGAGCCTACCTGCTGGTATATGGCGAAAGTTTGTTCGGCCTGTAATTTAAAAGGCAGATGTAAGGGACCCTGCCAGGATTCTCCATCAGCCCATAGCAAAAGATACTGATGGGGGGATACATAGGCTTGCTGCGAATGCCAGCGAGCGATCTGATATTTTTTAGGATTTTCAATCGAATCGGTGAAGTAGAAATTTGTAAGCCAAAGGGTATCGTTACCTGCATTATATAATTCAATCCAGGGGTCGTAGCTTCCAAATTCGTCAGGCAGGATGGCATTGTTGAGGGTTACTTCGTTGATAACCAATGGACTTTTTTGCGTGATAGGTTCGTACTCAGCCCAGTAACTTACGGCATTGTTTATGGTATCTACAAACGATTGTTGCGTAAGGTAACGTTGAGCAGCGCTACCGGTTGTTGTATATCCAATGAGTTCGAGGTCAAAGCTTATGTCGGAGCTGGTAGGGCTACTCTGGTGTATCTCTACGGCAATGGTATTGATACCAGGTACCACCCAACTGGGGTCCACTGCGTATTCGTAGTATGCTGTTTCGTCTGCAACGCCATTGGCAAAGGTATTATAGGTAATAGTATCGACAGGAAAATTCAATACCAGGCGACGGGTTCCGTTCAGGTATACAACAGCCCCGTCGTCGTATTTGATGCGTAACTTCAATGAGTGAAGATGCAGGGTAGTATCATAGGTAAACTTTTTTCGAAAATAGTAGGTGGGATATTTATTGTTAGCATCAGGACCGTAGGAAAGGGTGGTTTTTTCATCCCCATCGCCATATCCAAGCTCCGAAATGCCTTCGGCCCAGTCTGTGTCGACGTATGTGGTGTCGTACCAGTTACTGCTGGCAACTTCGCCCTGGTCCCAATATTTCCAGGTATCGCCTGTTTTAATAAGGTAATTGGCAACTTCCGATTGCTGACTAATCCGAAGAGCACGCTTGAATCGATAACCCTGAGGGGGTACAAAACGTACCGAAACGATACTTCCCTGGGGGAAAGCACCATTAAAAACCGTATCGGCCGAAATTATCTCATCGAAAGCAATTCGTCCCTTCGCCGTTGAAAGGTTATGATACGTTACGCCAACAGGGCTATTTAGGCCAAACCATTGGATGAGTTGATTAACGACTATTGCCGGTCGTTGACGGGCTGCATTCTTTAAGTTGTCGACATTTGCTAACCACGAATTATAATTTTTCCCCCAACGGTTGCAATGGTAAGGCATCTCGGGTTGATACAGGGCAGCAATGCTATCGATGGTTTTGATTATCAGATCGGGCGTAAAGGTGGAGTAGATGTGAGCAAAAAAGCGATTTAGAAAAGTCTGTCGGAACTGAGGATTTTCGATCAGCCGTCGAGGCAAACGGGTTGCCCACAGTGGATTTGGCCAGTCGGCTGCCCGGGTTGAGTCGAAGACCAGTGGTACGGTCTCATCATAAACACTGCTGTATAGACCAAATCCAAAATCGGTATCGTAAACGATCCACCGCCATTTGCTTTCGGGCGTTCGTTTTTTCCAAATTTTTATATTGTTGCCTGGCCAGTCGTGATTGCCTATGAAAATTTCAAAGATTAAATAATCGATGTAATTATCAATGTCTATGCGATCGGTAACGTATTTATAATACGCTGGATTACTAAGGTTTCGGGGATAAATATAGTCCATTAAGGAAATATAGGCAGTTGATGAGCCCGCAATGACGTTTCCCCAAAGGTCTACCATGTCAATTTGTTCCTCGGTAAGTCCATATTTGGCTTCAATTAAATCGGTCCCCGAACGTTCATAAAGGGTTTGAATACCGTAATATTGGCCGTTGATAAAAAGGACAGCTGGTTCAAATGACTGGTGATCGAGGTTCATGGTACGATCGGTGAGTTTTTGAAACATGGCATCGCGAAAGATGGTATTGTCGATATCGTTGCCGCCATTTCGTAAAAAGAGCGCGTTAAAATTTTCGTAGGAACGGTCATGAAAAAATTTATATTCAAATCGTCCCTTTCCGTATTTGCCCCGTGCATGCACATGCAACGATTTTTGGGGTTGCGTACGGCTGCAGGCACCAGCAATTTTGATGCCCGTATTCTGGTTGACTTGTATTTGTAAGTTTCTGTCGAAAAATTCAAAATTGGCAGGTCGTTCCCAATCGCGGTTCCAGTTGGCGCGTCCATAGCAGTTGCCATCAATGCCATTGGTCCCTTCTACATAAATTCCAATACGGTTGTCGAATAAATAGGCGGGGTTGGTAGCTAAAGAAATAACCGGTAGCTGAGGTTTTCGCTGGATAAAGTAAGAAGCAGTAGTGATGGTACTGGGGGCTTTACCTGGGGCAAAACAACGTGCGCGTAGTGTGGTATTGGTGGCAATTTTTATGGGACTGGTATATACCAGCGAAAGTTCAGTAGGTTCCGAACCGTCGGTGGTGTAGTATACGATACCACCAGGGGTTAAATTGGTAATTTCGACCAACAGGTTGGAAAGGTAAAAACCACTTTTTTGATTGAAAAGAGGTGGCAGCGCCTGTCCATGTATCGTATCAGACGAGTTGGCGGCTCTGCGGGATGGTTTCAGAAAAAAACAAAAATGGTCGCTCCCATCGGGGTATCGTCCAAATGAAATGTTGTACACTTGACGTCCATAGGCCACTCTGTCGATTACTGTTCCATTAAAACGACTGAGCCACAGTACACCTCCGTCGGCATCGGGTTTAAAATTGGTGTGATATCCCGTGTTGAGCCCATCCACGTAAATGATGAGAAAACTTCCTGCCGCGACCGTGGTACTCGGAATAGCCCATTTCCGAAGATTCGTTGAATCGTCGGATAAATAATAGTCTGTCATGCGTACGGAAGTGGTGCCAGCATTGTATAGTTCAACCCAGTTGATATAGTTGTAATCGGGGGTAACCATGTCGGCTGAGCCGTTCATCAGAAAAATTTCGTTGATTTTTATCTGAGAAAAAAGTCCTACCTCTCCCTTCGTTATAAGTATAATCAACAAAAGCCAGCGAATATGAGCCATTTAAGCATTTTTTACAATCTTTGTGTAATGATAGAATTTTTTTACAGTACAATGGTAGAAAAAGTGATAAAAATTACCTACAATGTTAAAAACATTTGAGGAAGGTGCCTTTTACCCATTCCCATTTCCAGTCATGATACTCGAAAAAAATCTCATTTTTCGAATAAAATATTGCCCAACGAGGCTTTTATTGAGGATGAGATGCGAAGCAGGAAATTTTTCTTTAAGGTAGGCATGCTGTTTACGGAATTGTCTTAGCACTTTTATCGATCGGAGAAAGTCTCTGTGTGCTTTTAGAACTGATATAAAGAATGAGAATTTTCGCTGTGCCAGGAACATTGCTGCGGCTACATAATCGAGCAACAGCCGTTGGAGGAGGGTAGCGAGAAAAAGCTTTGACTCGAGGTTTTTATAAAGCAAGAACAGGTTATTGCGGAAATTTAGGTAAGTTTTGTAGGGATTTTCAGCGGGCAGAGCGCCACCACCCACATGAAATACCGTTGATTGGGGGATACAGTATAATTTATAACCTTTCCAGAGCATACGCCAGCAAAGGTCAATTTCTTCCATGTGGGCAAAAAAACTTTCATCAAATCCCCCACAGGCATGAAAAACCTGTGCACGAACCATCATGCAGGCACCAGTTGCCCAGAATATTTCGGTTGTTTTGTCGTACTGTCCCTGGTCGGTTTCCAGCGTGTTAAAAATTCTACCACGACAAAAAGGATAACCATATCGATCAATATAGCCCCCGGCTGCACCAGCATGTTCGAAGTAATTGCGTTGGTGCCACGAACGTATTTTGGGCATTATCGCGGCAACGTCGCGATGCTTTTCCATGAAATCGAGCAGAGGTTCGATCCAGCTGGGTGTCACCTCAACATCGCTATTGAGGATTACATAGTATTCGGCATCGATTTGCGATAGCGCCCGATTATATCCCCCCGCAAATCCATAATTGCGATCGAGCTGTATTATTTTGACTTGCGGAAAATGCTGCTGTAAGAGCGTTATCGAATTATCGGTCGAAGCATTGTCTGCAACCACTATTTCTGCCCAGTCGTAATGGGTATGGGTGAGCAAAGGCGGCAGGAATTGTTGCAAAAAATGCGCACCATTCCAGTTGAGGATGACAATGCTAACTTTCGGCATGGGCAGGCTTTTTATGTTTCCAGCGGCGATGGGTCCAAAGCCAGTACTCGGGTTTTTCGCAAATTAGATTTTCGAGTTCCCGGACGTGGGCCTCGGTTATCTCGTGCTCGTGTACCTGATCAACGTCCTCAAATAACTTAACCACTTCAATCTGGTAATACCCCCTTTGGGTGCGTATAATTTTAAGGAAGATGACAGCTTGATGAAACGCCCTGGCGAGTTTTTCGGGACCCAGGTATATGGGCGTATCCTGATTTAAAAACCTTGTCCAGTATTGAATATGCGATCGCAGCGGTGTTTGGTCCGAAATAAAACATGAAAGTACCCGGGTGCCCTCCTGGCGGTAACTTACCATACGTCGCATGGTATCGTTGATTGGAACCAGATGCGCTCCAAAACGTGTTCGTATGCGGGTAAGAACCTTCTCGAAATATTTGTTACTCAATGGCTTGTAAAGCGACATGTTTTGATAAGGGGTGGCATTCGATACACCACTCAGCCATTCCCAATTTCCATAATGCCCCGTTACGGCAATAATATTGTAGCCTTTATGGTAAAGTTCTTCTATCACTTCGGGGTTTTTAAACCTGATACGACGTTTGTATTCTTTCTCTGAAATATGGATCAACTTAATGGTTTCGACCAGTAAATCACAAAAATAATGATAAAATTTCCGGGCTATTTGTCGCCGTTCTTTCTCGCTTTTTTGGGGAAAAGCATTTCGTAGATTTTCAAAGACTACCTTTTTACGATAACGTATTACATGATATACCAGCGGAAAGAGAAAATAATCGGAAATAAGATATAATATCCTTAAGGGAAGCAGTGAAATCAACCATAACAGTGGATACGATAAAAGAAATCCTATCAGATGCATTAAAGAAATTGCTTTAAAGTAGCCACAAAGTTATCATGAATTTTGCCATTTGAAGCTATCATTTCCATTCCAAAAAGAAAATTTTTTCCACCTTTAAAGTCGCTGAGATGTCCACCGGCTTCTTTGACCAGTACAATGCCAGCAGCAACATCCCAGGGGTTAAGGTTGTATTCATAAAAAACATCGAAGCGTCCGCAGGCAACATAGGCCATATCGACAGCAGCTGAACCTAAGCGTCGAACCCCATGGGAATGAACGAAGAAATGGCTAAGGGACTTCATGAAGCCCTCCATCCGATGGAAAGCTGTGTATGGGAAACCTGTTGCTATAAGCGCATTACTTACGCTATCGGTATCGGATACCCGGATGGGCTTGCCGTTGAGGTAAGCACCACCATTCTGCCACGCATAGAAACATTCGCCCGACACTATTTCGTACACTACTCCCAGTAATATGTCGTTATTTTCGTTAGCCAGACCAATGCTTATGGAATATGGAGGCACCCTGTGAATGAAGTTGGTGGTACCATCCAGGGGATCAATGATCCATTGTAACTGTCCTTTGTCGGTGGCAGTACCTTCTTCGGTAATAAATCCTGCTTCGGGCAGGATGCTCCGTAACCCATCAACCAGCCTTTTTTCTGAGGTTTTATCGACGTAGGTCACAAAATTATTGATACCTTTTACCTCTACCTTATCATTTCCAATACGCTCGGCTTCCTGACGTATCCAACGACCTGCTTCAATTGCAAGTTCGCATACCTGTCGACACATTTCCGCTAAATCCATATCGTATACGTTTTTATAAAATTAGAGCTTTACAACTTTCGTTTCCTGTTAATTTGCCAACCTCAACCCGAGTTACTTTTCCAATTAATTCTTGATTGTATGGAGCTTCCACTTTGATGTAGTTAGAAGTAAACCCATACATGTAATTTTTTCGTATTCGGGATTCAAAAATAACTTTTTCTGACCTCCCCTCATTGAGCTGATAAAATTTTTTTCGTTTTTCACGTGATAGGTCAAGTAGTTTTTTGCTTCGCATTTCTTTTATGCGAGGTTCAACTTTGTTTTTCATTTCGAAAGCCTTGGTGTTGGGTCGATCGGAAAAAGGAAAAACGTGCAGATAGCTTATGTCGAGGCTCTGGATAAAATGGTAGGTTTCCTCGAACAGTTCGTCTGTTTCGCCCGGGAAGCCGACAATTACGTCAGCACCAATGCATGCAAAGGGCATAGTATGTCGGATGTAGTTAACTCTGGAGGCAAAAACTTCGCGACGATAACGGCGTCCCATAGCAGCCAATATCTGATTAGACCCCGACTGTAAGGGGATATGAAAATGAGGTACAAATCGTTGCGAGGTTGCTACAAAATCGATAATCTCGTTCGATAGCAGGTTAGGCTCAATAGATGAAATTCTGAATCGGTCGATCCCTTCTACGGTGTCGAGCTGTCGAATGAGCTGAAAAAATGTTTCTCCCGTTGAATGGCCAAAGTCGCCAATATTTACTCCGGTAAGCACAACCTCCTTTACCCCCTGCGCTGCTATGGTTTTGGCTTGTTGCATGATTTTCTCGATGGAAGTGTTGCGACTTATCCCACGTGCTAATGGAATTGTACAGTAGGTGCAATTGTAATTGCAACCGTCCTGTACCTTCAGGAATGCCCGCGTACGCTCGCTGATGGAATAGGAGGCATCGAAGTCCTCGACATCAAAAATATCGCATGAGTGTATTTTGGTCGTATTGCCCGAAAACAGGGCTTCTACATGGTCGATTACGCGAAACTTTTCACTGGTGCCCAGTACCAGATTAACCCCTTCAATAGCTGCTATTTCTTCGGGTTTAAGCTGAGCGTAGCATCCCATTACCACCACCCTGGCACCCCGATGGGTAGCTTTTTTTATCGCCTGTCGGCACTTTTTGTCGGCTACATGGGTCACCGAGCAGGTGTTGATTATATACACATCGGCTTCATCGTCGAAATCTACCGTACGGTAGCCTCGTTCCCTGAACCGCTGCATCAGCATGGCCGACTCGGCAAAATTAAGCTTACAGCCAAGCGTGTGAAAGGCTACCTTACGTTCGTGAATGGGATGCAACAATGGTTCTGTCACGGTCTGCTCTATTTTTGTGGCAAAGTTACTACGATTATCCATTTATCTTAAATTATTGGTGAATCGTCCTGCATTTGGACTTCTGTAACAATTATTACGTTAGAATGTTGTGGGAGGATGTTGATGCAAAAAAAGTGTCTGGCTTTGCCCAAAGTGAGCCTATGCCAAAATTAAAAATGCTTATTTGAATGCCAAGTGGGGGATATATGGTTTAAACTTATTTTTTGCGTTAAAATTTTCGCTACCCTACTAGTTGAGTTATGTTTACTTTTCAAATTCTATGGGCAACAAGTATTCTTGGCCAAATGCGTGCGAAACAATTTTTAGATGCCTTAATCGTCCAATAATAATTGCGGGATGTGTGTTGAATTTTCGAGCAAATTCCAGAATATCTTCTTTGTTTATGGGATTTTTTTCTATTATTTGCTTTTCTTCTTCTTTCGACAGCGTCCACTTAACAGCAAATTCGTTGGCTTCTTCTTCTTTATGCTTGTCTTTATCAGAATAATCAATGTTTTCCAGGAAAATATCTTTTTTGCCATGCAGTAATATGTGTCCTGCTTCGTGAAAAAAGGTAAACCAGAAAATATCATTGCGCTTATATCTTCCGGTTAATTGAATTAAAGGGGTATCATTTAGCCAACGAGTACATCCGTTGAGGGGTGCTTTTTTGATACAAGGCGTATATACGACTTTCACACCTGCTTCCAAACATATATTTTGTAACTGTACAAAAAAATCTTTGGGCTGCTTTGCCATAATGCTTTTTATAGCGGGCAGTGCTAACCTAAATTTTTTTTCATCATATGGTTTGGACGGTATCTCGTTAGCTTGTAATTCGCCTTTACGTAACCACGCAGAAATGGCATAGGCATCTTTGGTATGAGCCAATGATATCCGAAAAGATACTTTAAGTTGCGAATTTAAATAATAATCTTCCCAGGCATGGTGATTGCTTATGCCGAAAAAAGATAACAATGCCTGTGTTTTTTCCTCTATCGTTTTTTTAGGGGGTAGCCAACCCTTTTTAATCATATCGTCAACAGGGAATTGTTTAGCCCACTGAATGGAATCTGCTATGATTTGCTTTTGCTTCTGTCTGGCAATGAATTCGTCATAATCGCGCTGCATGTTTAGCCAGAAGTGAGCGGGTATTTTCAGTACATTTTCAAATTGAACTGCCATTTCGGGGGTAATGCGACTTTTCCCTTTAAGTATGGCAGTTATGGTTTTTTCGGGCTTGCCAGTTCGAACAGCAAATTCCTTTGGTCCCATATCGATTTCTGCTAATTTTTCAGCCAGGGTTTCGCCCGGATGGAATACTATCGGAGGGTGATATTGATTTTTTTTAGTTTCCATAGTTCGATATTCTATTTGCCGTGATAATTGGTTACTTCAATGATTTCTACTCCTTTGATTTCACACCAGATGTATTTGCCGTTATCATCGGTAGGTATGGGATTTTCGTGGGGCTTAAATATCAATCGGTAAGGTTGGTCAAGATTACAAGCCCATTGACCTTTACGGTCTCCTATAAGCTCATGGTAACTTCCAGGCAAATTTCGAACATCCTCCAGAGTTTGCGCAGAACGTAACTGGTTAAGTCGTAGTTGAAATAATCGTGACCTGTTATACCCCATTTCTTTTTGGCATCTTTTATAGTCATTTGCCAGTTTCTCTAATTTTTTATTTCCAAAAGTTATTATCACAGCAAATATATATTTTTTAATTTACAGAAAGTGTTAATTAAAAAAAAATTAACATAATCTAAGTTTTATAAGGTAAATATAAAATTTTAAACTCGTTGAACTTAAGCGAAAACGTATTTTGCAACAAAGTAAGCTATCAGGGATAGGATACCCAATGATTATAAGTCGAAAAGCTCTATTAATGCTAATGAAAAATGTATTAGATAAGGTATGTCTGAAAAAAGGCGGTCCTTGAGTTCCTTGATTGATAGTATTGTCTATCAATTTTGCCATTGATTTCTTAAAATGCAAATAAAATAGGTCTGTGAGTGTTTGTTTAATCAAAATTAGAAAGCCTCTAACAGCTATTGTACTAAAGTGAACAGGAAACTCCTCTATCATGTTACTTTTTTATCAGTGTATCTTTGTATTATTTTTCATAACTTTGCATATATTTTTAAAAAATCAATCGAATGGAAAGGGTCAAGGTCCTATTCATTTCTCAGGAAATCACCCCTTACCTTCCTGAAAGTGAGATGTCGGTAATTGGTCGATATTTGCCCCAGGGTATCCAGGAACGGGGGCGCGAAATACGAACTTTTATGCCGCGTTTCGGTTGCATTAACGAGCGTCGTAACCAGTTGCACGAGGTAATACGTCTTTCGGGAATGAATCTTATCATTAACGACACCGATCATCCCCTCATCATCAAGGTGGCGTCCATTCAGTCGGCTCGGATGCAAATTTATTTTATCGACAACGAGGACTTTTTTCAGCGTAAGGCTACAGTAACCGATGAAAACGGAAATTTATTTCCCGATACCGACGAGCGCATCATATTTTTTGCCCGTGGTGTAATTGAAACGGTTCGAAAATTACGCTGGGCGCCCGACATTGTTCATTGTCATGGTTGGTTTTGTTCGGTAGTGCCTATTTACATTAAAAAAGCCTACCACGAAGACCCATTTTTTGCTCACTCGAAGGTGGTATTTTCAATATATAACAATGCTTTCGAAGGAACTATTAATCCACAAATCGCCGATAAAGTGTTGTTTGAAGATATCGAACCAAAAGATGTGACCTTACTTCGGGAACCAACCTACAATAATCTGACTAAATTTGCCGTTCAGTATTCGGATGGAATAATTTTTGGAAGCAAAGAAATACATCCAGAGATTGTAAATTTTGTAAAAGAATCGGGTAAGCCAGTTTTGCCCTATCAAACCTTAGAAACATATATTGATGAGTATTCAAAGTTTTATGACCAGCTTCTTGAGAAGAAATAAGTTTTCTCCGATTTTTCTTTTATTTTTTTGTTGCGCTATAGTTTTCGTGTCGTGTGATGATGAAGCCACGGATTTGGGGATAAACCTTCTGCCGCCTTCGGATAAAATGCCTGCTTATTATATCGATACAGTAGAGGTTACGCTAACCCCTTACACTTCTACATTTTATTATGCTAACCTCAACAATCCCTTCGTGGGTATTGCTACCGATCCCGTTTTTGGCAAAGTCACAGCAGCATTTGCTTCGGACATCTATTTCATCGACCCCTATGATACAGCCACCTGGGGGAAACGCCGGATTCTCGACTCGGTTAAGATTTATCTTTTTTTCGACTCGGTTGTATATCACAATCCCAATCCTGCTAATCCGCTTGATCATTCTTTCCGATTAGCTTTTTATCCGCTTACCCGACCCATCAAAAAAGATTCGAGCTATACTAGTGCTACTAAGCCTGCTGATTTTCTACAGGGTGCTCCATTGCTTACTTCGCAGTTTTTTGAATACCCGTTGAACAATCAAGTCTCTTTTTATCTGCCTAATTCAACCTTGAGCTATTTTCAGCCTTACCTTGATATGGATTCAACACAAATAACTTCCGATACCTTACGACACGAAAAGGGACTGTACGGTCTTATGTTTTATCCACAATATGTGAATAACGATATCATTTATCGCCTACAAACCAGCGATTCGCTCACGGCTATAGAATTTACATATCATATCGAGGGCGATACGGTTCTGTATAAACTTTATGGCTATTTCCCTTCCTATTATGGGGATAAAAAAGTATCTTCAGGTTATAATAATGGCGGAATTAGCTTTATTCAGTGGGATCATACTAAGGCTAAGGTAAGAACAAAACTAAATGGATGGAATGAAGATACGCTTATTTACATTTTGGGTGAAAGTCCCTATCGAGCAAAAATCAACTTTAGCCGTTTGAATCCTTTGATAAAATCCAACAACTATAATGTCATTAAGGCCGATTTGTATGTGGCCTTTGAGGACTATTTTTACAAGACATCTACCAATAAAACGTATACACCACGATTGACGAATGTCGATTTAAAGATTGCGGCTGCCACCGATTCATTTGTTTCGTATAGTACTGTGTTTGGTGCCCCATTGGCCAACACTGCCATTGATACAGCTAGTAAGTCGTTTTTGCTTGATGTTACCGACTACGTTAATAAGCGATTGAATAATGCTACGACTGTAGAAGAGTTGTATTTTTTCCCTACATACCGGTATAGCTTACAATCGGCTTTTCTGAAAAATAAGTTGAAACTTAAAATTAAGTATCTAAAGCGTTAAATCATGTGTGGAATAGTAGGATATATTGGCTCTAAGGAAGCTTATCCGATTCTAATTAATGGACTTAAACGTCTAGAGTATCGAGGATACGATTCGGCAGGTATAGCCATTTATCATGGTGAAACGAGCATATATAAATGCAAGGGTAAAGTTAGCGATCTCGAGACGTATACTGTATCAAAGGGTCTGTCGGGCTGTGTGGGAATAGGACATACACGTTGGGCCACCCATGGCGAGCCAAACGATATCAATGCGCATCCCCATCAGTCGATGTATGGCAAATTTATCCTCATTCACAATGGGATTATTGAGAATTATGCCCATTTAAAGAAGATTCTCGAAGAAAAAGGCTATAAGTTTAAGGGAGAAACCGACTCTGAGGTTCTGGTGAATTTTATAGAATACATTTATTTGCAGGGAAAAACAACGGCCGAGATAGCTGTACGGGCAGCTTTGTCGAAGGTTATAGGGGCCTATGGGCTGGTGATTATGTGTAGCGACGAACCCGAACAACTTATAGCTGCTCGTAAGGGAAGTCCGCTGGTTATTGGTGTGGGTGACGGGGAATATTTTATAGCTTCCGATGCTACCCCCATCATAGAGCATACCAAGAGCGTTATTTTCCTAAACGACGACGATGTGGCTATAATCCGAAAGGATGAACTCACACTAAAAACAGTCAAGAACGATAAAATTATTCAGCCTACCATCCATCAGCTCGACCTCGATATAGACGAGATTGAAAAGAACGGCTTTGACCATTTCATGCTGAAAGAAATATTTGAACAACCCCGAGCTATCCACGATACCTTCAGGGGGCGTATTTCGCTCGAAAAAAAGGAAATTCATTTGGGAGGATTGTATAATGTCCTTCCTCAACTTGTAGAGGCAAAGCGGATTATCATTGTGGGTTGTGGCACCTCGTGGCATGCAGGGCTGGTGGGCGAATACCTGTTTGAGGAACTAGCCCGTATACCAGTTGAGGTTGAATACGGTTCTGAATTTCGTTACCGCAATCCAGTAATCTATAGCGACGATATTATCATTGCCATAAGCCAGAGTGGTGAAACAGCCGATACGCTGGCTGCTATTCAGTTGGCTAAACAACAGGGTGCCTTGGTGCTGGGTATTTGTAATGTTGTAGGTTCAAGTATTCCGCGCGAAACGCATGCGGGCGTATATACGCATGCTGGTCCTGAAATTGGGGTAGCTTCTACCAAAGCTTTTACCAGCCAGGTTACCGTACTGGCAATGATGGCTATTTTGCTTGGAAGAAAACGTAATGTGCTCTCGAACGAGCGATATGAACAGTTACTTACAGAGCTAGCCAATATTCCCGATAAAATTGAAAGAATATTGCAAGACAGCGAAAAAATTAAGCATATTGCTTCCATTTATCAAAATGCTACCAATTGTCTATATCTGGGAAGAGGCTATTTGTACCCTGTAGCGCTTGAAGGTGCGCTTAAGCTTAAGGAGATATCCTACATCCACGCCGAGGGGTATCCAGCTGCAGAAATGAAGCATGGTCCTATCGCCCTTATCGATGAAAACATGCCAGTGGTGTTTATCGCTACGCAGGACAAGACATACGAAAAAATTATTTCGAATATACAGGAAGTACGTGCGCGCAAAGGAACCATTATCGCCATTGTCAATGAGGGGGATACCAAAATTAAGGAGATGGCCCATCATGTCATTGAAATTCCCCATACCGAAGAAACTTTTCTGCCGTTGCTGGCGGTAATTCCACTGCAATTGCTTTCCTATTACATTGCTGTAATGCGCGGCTGTAATGTTGACCAGCCTCGTAATCTGGCTAAGTCGGTAACCGTTGAGTAGGTTTTTAGAAGAATAAATACCCTATTCGCAGCGAAAATCGATTCAGTACGGTTATTAGCATATAATCGTAATAGGGATAATAATTCCAATCAATGTTTTCTCTTTCCAATCGTTTTGCGCTGGTTCGTTGATAGCGGTATCCAATGCCAATCATGAAAGCATGTTGATTACCGATACTGTGAAAAATATATGAGATTTCGGGATTGAAGAAATAACCCTCGTAAAATTTATAGTCATAGCCATCATTGAAAGTCACTCGGCGGTTAAGGGGAAATGTGTAGCCACCCGCAATCGAAAAGACAACATTGCGGGCAAATGGTTTTAAATATGCAGCCAGATAAACCGGAACATAGGTGGTTTGAAAAAACTCAATTCCCGTCCCCATTCCAACATGTACATTTTTCGATACCTTAATGTTGAAATCGGACATGAAACTAAAGGGCGCTTTCATTTCACTTTCAACATTTCCTATCAAAAAACCAATGTTACTTTTCAAAAATATGGGCGACAAGCTGTCTGTCGAAGTTTGACCGTTTACGGTTTTTAAAAGTAACAGCATAAGACTGAAAATAAATAAATTTTTCATCCGAATAAAATTATTTAATATGTTGAATATTAATTATTTAATCCATTTTTCTATTTCGTTATAGGGATAATATTCCCCATTTTATTCATTGTGTGTTTGTGCTTGAGCACAATCATGAAGGTTTCATCCGAAAATAATTTTAAAAATTTTTCTTAAAAGGTCGGATGGAACTCGCATGTGATGTGTTTTGTGCCACAAATTCAAGCAAGTATGAGAAATTATTTTCATACTCGTTTGTGAATGCTGTCATACATGCTCGTTTCATCCGAATAAAATTATTTAATATGTTGAATATTAATTATTTAATCCATTTTTCTATTTCGTTATAGGGATAATATTCCCCATTTTATTCATTGTGTGTTTGTGCTTGAGCACAATCATGTAGGTTTCATCCGAAAATAATTTTAAAAATTTTTCTTAAAAGGCCGGATGGAACTCGCATGTAATATGTTTTGTGCTCTAAAATCAAGCAGGTATGAAAAATTATTTTCATCCTCGTTTGTGAATACTGCTATACATGCTCGTTTCATTCGAAAATATTTTTAATTTTTTATAGTGGTCGGATGGAACTCGCATGTAATGAATTTGGTAAGCACGAAAATGATATAATTTTCATACTCGTTTGTGAATGTTGTATTCATGCTCGTTTCATACAAAGCGATTTTTAAAATTTAGAAGTAATTCGCATGAAATATTTTTGCTTGATTTTTTCCTCCACAGGGTTAGGTTTTTTACTTTTTCCATACGTAAAGCATCAAATATGAGTTTTGCTCATGGTAATTAATTTTAAGCAGGACGAAAAGAACCCGCAATGCGCTTTTATCAACATTGACGAATTCTCGGTTAAAATATCTGCTTGCCCCTTCGTGTTTAGCTCTTGCATGCTCATTTCATATAATTATTAGCATATGCATGCGCCAGGCATGCCCTGCTTTTTTATAGTAGATAGATTGTTTTAAAAAAGTTGCGTCACAAGGCACGCAACTTTCAAACTTTCTGACATCTTTATTAAAACAACAAAAATGAATAGCCATGAAACGGAAACTTGTCCATAACCATGCAATAAATCATGCATTTAACATTAATAATTTAAATTTATCAAAATTGATTTTGCCTCCTTTTGTAGTGCTTTCGATGGGGTTGTTCCTTTTTTCCTGTCAGGACAGGGTCATAGAGAAATACAAGGTTAATGCACCAGTGTATATGAGCTATACAGAACTACGCAGCTCTGTAAAATCGATACCTATGACAGAAACTACTATTTCGAAGCCTGGTAAAATTTATTATTGGAACAACTACTTATTTGTTAACGAGTATAATAAGGGTATCCATGTTATCGACAATACCAATCACGCAAATCCGGTTTTTAAAACTTTTATCAATATCCCAGGTAATGTGGACATGTCGATTAAGGATGGTATTCTTTATGCCGATAGCTATATTGATCTGGTAGTACTTGATATCAGCGACATTCAAAATATAAGGGAGGTAAATCGGGTAGATAGTATTTTCCCGTATACTATTCCAGAACCTACATCAACCCTGATGTTGGAGCGAATCGATCAGGGGAAAGGGGTTGTGGTGGGCTATGAGGAGAAGTACGTAGAAAAAGATTTTGTGAAATACGAGAACCGTTTCTATCCATTTTATACATATGATAAGGTGGCCTTAGGGAATTCAGGGGCCACGGCATCTACCGGTAATGGAACGGGTGTTGGTATTGGAGGATCCATGGCAAGGTTTACTATAAGTCATGAGGCATTGTATGCTATTAATAATACAGAGGAAATATTAGTCTTCGATATTTCTGATGTGCAAAACCCTGTAAAAAAAGGTGCATTGACAACTACCTGGGGCATTGAGACGCTTTTCCCCTATAACAATTATCTTTTTGTTGGTTCGCAAACAGGTATGCTTATTTACGATTTAGCGAATCCTTTTCAACCACAATTTATTACCTCGTATTCGCACGTTAGAAGTTGCGACCCGGTTGTGGTTGAGAATAATTATGCTTACATAACCCTACGAACGGGCACACGTTGTTTTGGCAATGTCAATCGGCTTGATATTGTTAATATTTCAAATATTGCTAATCCTGTGGCAGTGAAAGAATATGATATGACAAATCCCCATGGGCTTGGTATCGACAATAATATTCTTTTCATTTGTGATGGTGAGGCTGGACTTAAGATTTACGATGCTACCGATAAGTTGAAACTTAACGAGCACCTTATAGCTCAATACCCCGATAAACAAGCTTTCGATGTAATTCCTATCAATGGGGTGCTTATCATGACAGGCGACAGCGGAATATATCAATACGATTACTCCGATCTTGAAAATATAGTTCTGCTAAGTAAGATTCAGATGGCAAAATAATCTGACTGACTTGTCTGCAATGTGCTGGTGGAACGGAGCTTTTACTCCACATCCACCAGTTCTATTACATAAATTACTGTGGCAAAGGGGGGAACAGTGTTTTTTATACCCCCAGCGCCAAAGGCCAGGGAGTAGGGAATATACACTTCTCTTTTTTCACCTACGCGCATTGAGAGCAATACCTCGTGGAGTCCTGGAACCAGCGCAGAGAGATAAAATTTTTCCGGTTTCTGACTTTGTTCAAACACTGTTCCATCAATTAATCTGGCTGTGTACGATAGCACAAATATACTGGTATCGGATGGCTTACGTTCGTTAGTGGGCGGATTTAATACTTTATACTGAACCCCCGACGGCAATGCTACGACACCATTCCTGTTTTTATTTTCCGCTAACCAGTTTTCATTCATCAACTTTATACCCTTATATTCTTCTTCTCTAATTTTTTCAAGATATTGGGCTAATAATTTTTTAGACTTTTCGTAGTTGAACTGCGACTCATCTTTGGACGTCATTCCTACCAGAAGAATGCTGGTATCGGGTAAAGGGGAACCGACTGCAAAAATGTTTTTTGCCCAGACAAATCCTACTGCATAAGAAAGACTATCGAGCAGTGAAGATCTGATGTTCTCATTGCTAAGCTGCTTCTCGTTTTTTTCGATAAGCTCGTATGCTGTTTGTAGAGAGAAAAGGGTGGTATCGTGTTGATAACATGCGGTAACCCCTCTAACGAATGAGGCTGGATCGATTTGAATCTGATGTCGCGATAAGTTATTTTGCCAGGTGACCCCCAGCGCATAGCAAACCGAATCCCAGCCGCAAGTTAATTGCTGGGCAGGTATTGAATGATAGGATAACAGTGACAAAAGAACGAAAAAAGCAAGCCGATACATAGTTTTGTTGATTAAAAAATCAGAGTTGGACATGCATGCCCAACTCTGAAAAGTAATTCATTTTCGCCAATATCATTGCGGATACTTACTGAATTTGCAGCTTTCGGGCGATGGTTTTGCTGCCATTGGTAATCAGCACATTGTAATAACCCGGGGTGAGGTTTGCTGTGCTTAGCTCGAAAGCTTCGTTGCTGAAGGATCCGCTCCATACCAGTCTACCCTGCATGTCGATAAGGCTAACTTTGGTAGTATTGTCGATGCGATTGGATACTTTAATCTGTACAAATCCATTGCTGACCGGGTTGGGGAAAAGGCTTACTGAGAAGTCGGCTGTTTGAGTAGGAGCAGTTACCGCTGTTTCTACCTTATCGCTAAGGCTCATATCTGCCGAATACACCCTTACATAGTCGATTTCATAGGTGGCAGGGAAGGGGGTTGAGCTATTTGGAGAACCAGGCCAATTACCACCAACAGCCAGATTGAGCAGGAAGAAGAAGGGACGGTGAAATTCTTCTGTACTGTTGATGCTATTCTGGATATTTGCCACATGGTATTGTACGCCATCGACATACCAACGAATATTGTTGGGACTCCAGTTGATGGAGTATACGTGCCAGTTTTGTGGCGTGGTGGTATAGTTACCTCCATACGAAGCATGTCCACCGGCATCCCAGTGAATGGTGCCGTAAACTTTTGTATCGCTGTTAACGTGTTCCATAATGTCAATTTCACCGCAGGCAGGCCATCCAACTGAGGTGATGTTGTTCCCCAGCATCCAGAAAGCAGGCCACAAACCCTGTCCCATGGGGACTCTCAGGCGTGCCTGTATGTTGCCATACTGAACAGAGTATTTGCCCTGGGTTTTGATTCGTGCAGAGGTATACTGGTAGCCACTGTAGTTTTCTTTTTTGGCAATAATTTTCAATGTTCCGCCCGATACAGTGGTATTTGCTGTACCCGACCGGTAATACTGCAATTCATTGTTGCCCCATCCGCCTCCACCAACTTCGTATACCCATTTGTTGGCATCGAGGCTACTACCATTGAATTCATCGCTCCAGAGCAACGAAGAAGATGAAGTTTGCTGGTAAATTTTAAACCAGTTGATATTCCAGCCGCCTGTGACGGCAAAAATGCCAAAGTTGTACGTACCTGCATTGATGGTAACGGTTTGGCTCACCGTAGTCCAGTTTTGCCAGCCGCCGGTGGCAGGGATACTTACCTGTCCCAGCACAATGCTTCCGGCATTGAGATCGCTTGAGAGGGTTCCCCCATTTATGCTGGCCACCCGGTATTCGATACGATACGTACCGGTGGTGGGAAAATTGATGCTATTGTATGCCATCCAGTCCCCTGCATCAATCCAGCCTACGTTAAGTCCTCCCTCCGAACAGGGTTCAGTTTGTACTCCGCTCATGGCCGAGTAATTTTCAGCTTCGATGGTGTAAAGCTGAGCATGTAAGGAAGCCACGCTTAACAAGCTTCCTACAATCCATAATACACTTTTCTTTCTCATAGTTTCACATTTTTATGGTTAATAATTGGTCAAGCAAATGCGTGATTATTTATAGATTTTAAACCAGTTGATATTCCAGCCGCCTGTGACGGCAAAAATGCCAAAGTTGTACGTACCTGCATTGATGGTAACGGTTTGGCTTACCGTAGTCCAGTTCTGCCAGCCGCCTGTAGCCGGGATATTGACCTGACCTAATTGAATGCTCCCAGCATTCAGATCGCTCGAAAGTGTGCCACCGCTAATACTGGCTACCCGATACTCAATGCGATAAGTACCACTGGTGGGGAAATTGATGCTATTGTAGGCCATCCAGTCGCCTGCATCAATCCAGCCAACATTGAGACCTCCCTCTGCGCAATTTTCGGTTTGTACCCCACTCATGCTCGAATAGTTTTCGGCCTCAATGCTGTATAGCAAGGTCTGCTGGGTGGTTGACCACACAAAAGTTCCGGCCGAGTTACCCGGTAAGGTTGCTACAGCTCTATTTCCATTATGTTCGATGTTGAATGTTTTGGCCGAGCTACTTGTATTGTAAACGACCAATATTCTGTCCGAACCATTTGCAAAGGCAACGTTGACCAGTGAAGCATCCGTAGTGCTTGACTGTATTCGCTGTGCATTAGGACGAACAAATTTTGACAGATGGGCACAGATATAGTAGGCAACATTGCGTGTATAGCTGGTGCTGTTGTTGATTGTGATGGCTCCCAGACATATAGTACATCCGCCGGGCGTATGAGGTCCATAGCTGGTATTGGTTGCGAGATTCCATTCGAGGGCTATTTTGGCCCAATTGTTTGGCGCACCTATCATTACATTTTGCATATGCCAAGGAAAATCGCCCGAAAAGCTACCGGTCGAAGAAGTAAACTGTTCAGTAAAGTAGATATTTTTCCCCGTTGCATTTTTGACGGTACTGAGCGCACTAATCGACCCTGCATACAGGTGAAATGCTGCACCGTCGACGTATGTGCTGTTATTGCATACGTAGGTTGGGTAATCGGTGTTATCGCAGTTGTGGTCATAAGCGATAATCAGGGTCGAATAGCCTGCATTGCGGAGGGTAGGTCCCAGATAGGTATTGATAAAGGTTGTCTGCTGCTCTTTGCTCATCGTCATGCTGGGTTCGTTGCCGCCATGGAGGGGTTCGTTCTGTGGGGTGATTGCCCAGATGTTAATTCCTTGCCCTTTCATGGCGTCGAGATAACGTTTAAAATAGTTTGCGTAAGCTTGATAGTAAACAGTCATCAATTCGCCTCCTACCCATGCCTGGTTGCTTTTCATCCATCGTGGAGCTGACCATGGAGTAGCCAGAATTTTTATGGCTGGGTTGATAGCCAGCGCTTTTTTCAGGATGGGAATTAAATAGGTTAAGTCGGGCCCATTGAGGCTAAATATAGCTGCTTCGACGTTGAAGGTTTCCCATCCCGAAGCGCTGGTGCGGTTGCAATTCATGGCTGTAGTTCCATTTTCGGAACATACAAAATAATTGTTTGCACTGCATTTGAGTTGCACCTGCCCTGCAGTAGGGGATATCCATGTAAATTTCTCATTGGGTCCAATAGACGTTGCATTACAGTACATAGGGGTAGTTCCCGATACATATTTGCCATTACTTCCTCGAAGGGCTATCAGTCCTCCTCCGGCATCGACTACCTCAAATGTTTCCCACGAAGAAGCGCTGCTGCGGTCACATATCATGGCACTGGTACCATCGTTCGAAGTTACATATTTACCATTGGTTGCCCCTTTAAGCCTGATAAATGCTCCCACAGGGGCGTTTGTTCCATTGTATACCGTCATTTCTTGATAGGAGTATGACGAAGAACTCATATCCGATGCGCCTATACTGATACGGAGAACGGAAATACCAATACCATTTGTGCTAAATAGTTCATTCAGCAAGGTGGATTGCGTAGTTGACGACAGGCTACTGATAACTTCTGCACTTCCCTCGGTAAGGGTAAATCCAAAACCGTCCATCGTCTGATACTTCGTTCCTTCGTTGAGGGTAATGCTGGGGTAGGAGTTTGAAGCAGTAGTCCAGTTGAGCGCACTTTGTTGGGTGAGCTTTATGCTACCATCGGCCTTGGTTAAGTACCAGTTTACAGCAGTTCCCGCCTTTAAACCGTTGATAGTTTCAGCCTTTTTCGAAGAAGATAAATCTTCTTTATTACAAGCCGAGAGTACACCCATTACAGTGATAATAGGCAATAACAATTTTGTTTTCATGTTAATGGTAGGTTAGTTGGTTAGTAATTTTTTGATTTTGGCAATCTTATCCCAAAGATATGGTTATGCGGTATTGTATCGCAACCATCATCATACGAGAAAGATACTACACTATGGTACGAGAAAGATACTACATGGATGGGTATTGAATACATTTATTATTATCCGAAAAATAATTTTTAAAAATTCTTCTTACGCAAAGACAAATCATAAATGATATTATTTTCATATTTGTGTAAAAAAACTATACATGCCTGTTTCATTGTAATCTTTTTTGCATTTTACTTCTTTTAGCTATTCGAAATATTTATCTTTACCCTATAAATTGGTAAAAACGTGTTTATGTTTTCTGCCGAAAAATATGTAGGTCGGCGTAAGCAACTAATTGAACAGCTAAGTTCGGGCATTGTGTTGCTACCCGGTAATAACCGAGTTCCCATGAATTATGCAGGGAATCCTTATCCTTTTCGTCAGGATAGCCATTTTTTGTATTATTTTGGCATCGATTTGCCCGATCTGGTGGGTGTAGTCGATGTGGACTCTGGCGAGTGCTATCTTTTTGGGGATGAGCTCTCGCTTGATGATTTGATATGGGTGGGAGAGTATCCGGCTTTGGCCGATCTTGCCCAAAAAAGTGGGGTGAGCAAACTCTTTCCTAAAGTTCGACTCGAAAACTATCTGGCCACAGCCATGCAACTAAAACGTCCCATTCATTATTTACCCCCCTATCGGAGCGATCGATTGTTACAGCTGTCGGAATGGTTGTCGCTTACCCCACAGGAGGTAAAGCAGCAAATTTCGTCTGATCTAATTGGTGCAGTGGTATCTCAACGTTCCATTAAGGATGTGGATGAAATCAACGAAATAGAACTAACCATCAATCAGATCACTTCTGAAATGTTTCTAACCGCTTTACATCTGTGCGAACCGGGGAAACGTGAGTCGGAGATTGCTGCGGCCATTGAAAATATTGCAAAAGCTCAAGGAAGTCAGCTTGCCTTTCCTTCCATTTGTTCGGTCAATGGACATTATTTGCACAACGAATCGTATGCCAATACCTTACAAGAAGGGCAATTGCTACTGGTAGATGCTGGATGTGAAAGCCGATTGCACTATGCTACCGATTTAACGCGCGTGTTTCCTGTGGCAAAAACTTTTTCTGCCCAACAGGCCGAAATATACCAGCTGGTGCTCGAAATGCAACGAAAAGCACTGGAAATGATTCGACCAGGAATTACCTATTTATCCGTTCACAAACAAGCCTGCAAGGTAATGGTCGAAGGTTTTAAAGCGCTGGGATTAATGTCGGGCGATACAGATGAAATTGTTGAACAGGGGGCACATGCCTTGTTTTTCCCGCATGGTCTTGGACATTTGCTGGGACTCGATGTACACGATATGGAAGACCTGGGTGAGCAAAATACAGGATATGATGAAAATATAAAGCGAAGTGAAGTTTTTGGAACGCGTTTTCTTCGATATGGCAAGGCATTAAAAGAAGGATTGGTATTAACGGTCGAGCCGGGGATATACTTTATCCCTTTGCTTATTGAGCAATGGAAAAAAGAAGGAAAGTTCAAACAATATATCCATTACGAACGACTAATTCCCTATCTAAATTTTGGGGGTATTCGAATTGAGGACGATATAGTGGTTACTTCGCAGGGATGTCGGGTGTTGGGGAATCCTGTGCCCAAAACCATTGCAGAAATAGAACTTCTTAAAATGCCATGAGGTAGACAAACTTTCGAGGTCGGTGGCGGATTCGAACCGCCGTACGCGGTTTTGCAGACCGCTGCCTAGCCACTCGGCCAACCGACCATATCTGGGTTGCAAAGGTAATATTTATAATTGAATTAAGAAATTTTTTGTAAAGGAAGATAAATGAATAATACCGACCGGAATTTTAAGATAGCTGTTGGTCAGATAGGAGGACGAATGTATTATGGAGTTCCTGCTATTTTGTATCACCATAACTTGTTGTCGAAATTATATACTGATTGGGTGGCTAACAGGTTTCCAGTGAATCTATTTTACAACATTATTAGAAGTGCTCAGCCAAAGTTAAAATCCCGGATACCTCCTTTCCCCCCAAATTTGGTGAGTCAGATGTTTTATAAGTCATTGATAAAAGATTTAGAGAAAAGGCTTTTTTCTTACGATTTAAAAGAGTTACATATTAAATATTATTACTCCCTTGGGCTTGCCTTGGAAAAAAAAATAATTCAGGAAAATTTTAATGCTGCGCAAGCAGTGTTTATGATTGGTTCATCAAGCGCTATGGTTTTCAAGGAGGCCAAAAAAAGAGGATTAATCACTATCAAAGAGCAAATTATTGCACCACCTCAATATACCTTATCTGTGATGGGGGATGTGTGGGAAAAGTATCCAGATTGGGAAAACAGCCAGGAAGAACGTGATATTTTGCAGTTTTGGGCTGATTTACAATGGAAAGAATGGGAATATGCCGACCATATTGTATGTGGTTCGAGCTTTGTCGTTGAAGCAATACGGCAATCCGGTGGAAGTGCCGAGAAAGCAGTTGTAGTTCCATATGGTATTCCTGCTATTGTCAATAAAAACCAGGTTCCAAAGTCTTATGAAGGGAATAGGAAATTGCATGTACTAACTGTCGGAACACTTGGCTTAAGAAAAGGAACACCCTATATTCTGGAAGCTGCCCAAAAGCTTCAGAATGAATGCGAATTTATATTGGTGGGAGCATTGCCAACATCTCAACCACGGTTACTGAGAAATTCACCAGCGAATGTCAGGTTGGTTGGACATATTCCACGAAGTTTGATCGACTCATATTATCAATGGGCTGATATATTTTTATTGCCTTCACTTTCCGAAGGATCGGCTACTGTTTGTTATGAAGCCTTAAGCTATGGCTTACCTTTAATTGTAACACCAAATACAGGACAGTTTATTACTAACGGAGAGGAAGGTTTTATAATTAATTCAAAATCTACAGAAGAAATAATAGAAGCAATTTCAAAGTTTTTACAGGAATCACATTTGGTGCAGAGGATGTCTGTAAAAGCACTTAAACTTTCTACACAAGCCTCTTTTGAGGCATACGAGCAAAGATTAATAGATTTTATTAAAAATAAATGCTTATAGTTTTACAAGGAGATGTATAAAATTTTTGTTATTTGTTGCTTGTCAATCCTGTGTGGTTCATGCGGACATTATCCTACTGAACATCAAAAAGAATTTTTTCGGCAAACTACAACAAGCAAGGCGATAGAATCTTCTTGCCGTGGAAGTGACTATAATCGTTATGTGGTGTACCTGCCTGGAGGTTATTCTCTGCAAAAGCCTTTTCCTGTGCTTTTTTGCTTCGATCCGCATGCCGATGCTCATATAGCTATTAGCTTGTTTAAGTATTACGCCGAAAAGCATGATTGGGTGGTGGTAGCTTCTGCAACCCTTCAGAATGGATTAACCCAGGATGAAATTTTTTTGTATTTGCATCAGCTGTATGGGGATGTAAAGGATAAAATCTGGATTGATACCACGCATATTTTTGCAGTGGGTTTTTCGGGAGGGGCACGGGTGGCAGCCCTGTTTTCCCAGCTTGCCCCTGTGGCAGGTCTGATTTCCTGTTCGGCTGGGTATTACCCTATGGGCAATTGTGTCCCAGCTGTGTCTATTGCCGGTACTTATGATATGAATTACCTCGAAACCCAAACTGCCAATAACCTGCTCAACCAATCCTCGTGTCGTCATATTTTTCTCACGTTTGAGGGTACACACCAGTGGCCACCAGTATCGGTACTGTCAAAAGCTATTGATATTTTGCAGGTATGGCGTATAGGTAGTACTGAATTTCTGCATTTGCCCGAGGGAAAATCACAGTTCGAGAAAGAAAAATTGGCGCTTCTCACTCGGATGAATCGGCCTCGGTCCGATAGCCTGTGGCAGTTGATTGAGGAGGTCAATGTTTTTCTTTCAATTTATGGCGATGTACCCGAAATAGCGCCTATTCGTAAAAGTTACGATTCGTTGATGCAGCAGAATGCCATTGTGGCCATGATTGACCGGAAAATTGCTGCCGAAAAATATGAAGAAGAACAACAGACTATCGTTCGACAGGCGATGGGTAGCCGACCCATTGCCTGGTGGACGACTATGCTAAACCAATGGCAACAGGGTGTAAAGAATGACGAAGCAATGCAGGCAGTATATAAACGTCTGCTGGCTTATGTAAGCTTGCTTTCGTATAGCTACGCACAGGCTGCTATTCGGCAGGGGAACTGGCCGGCTGTGCAGTATGTTTTGACCGTGTATGGACTTGCCGATCCACAAAATGCCGACTACCATTACTTTATGGCCTGTTTGTATACCCACGAACACAAAATACCGCAAGCTCTGGAAGAACTCAAGAATGCTTTTCACGGTGGCATACCCTTAGCCAAAGCCCTGAACGATCCCTTACTCTTAGAACTTAAACCCTATCTGGTATCACAATAACCCCTAATCATGAACCCTAAAAAACTTACCATCAAAGAGTGGGCAATTGATGACCGACCCCGCGAAAAAATGATTCAGAAAGGAGCCAGCGCTTTATCGAATGCCGAACTTATTGCTATCCTCTTGGGGAATGGAACTGTGGAAGATACCGCAGTGGGCTTAGGTCAGAAGTTGCTTCAAATGGCCAGTAACAACCTAAATGAACTGGCAAAATTTGACTTTCAACGTTTATGCAAAATTAAAGGTATTGGTGAGGCAAAGGCTGTTCGCCTGATAGCTGCTCTTGAGTTGGGAAAACGACGAAATATAGAGCGGGTTATCGAGCGAAAAAAAATAACCTGTAGCAACGATGTGGCCGATATCTTTGTTCCTCAGCTGCAGGATCTTCCTCACGAAGAATTCTGGATTGTACTGCTGAATCGATCCAACCTGATTATCGATATGAATCGTATAAGCCAGGGAGGAATAGCCGGAACCGTGACCGATGTGCGTATTATTCTTAAAACAGCTCTCGATCGAATGGCTACCCAGCTAATCCTGTGCCACAATCACCCTTCTGGCAATTTACAACCAAGTAAAGAGGATATAAATTTTACAAAAAAAATATTGGAGGCAGGAAAATTACTGGACATTCAACTTCTCGACCACATTATTGTGGCTAATACCGGATATTATAGCTTTGCCGATAATGGTATGCTGGGGTAATTATGTTATTGCACCGATGACATATCGTTTTGTGGTATGCTATTTCGATTATTAAACTGAATATTTTAAAATTATTTTCGGTAAAAGCATTAAGGCAATAAAAGGACACTTCAGTTTGCCCCTATCATTTTTTCTCACCAAGCGATTGCTTGACAAACCCAGCAAATAGCCTTTTATAAGTGCATTTTACTTAAAATTATACATGCATGTTTTTAATTTTTTCCAGGTCTTCTGGGGTGTCGATGGCAATGGTTTCCATATTGGTAGTTTGCACGTAAATAGCATATTCGTTTTCGAGCCATCGGTTTTGTTCCAGCGACTCAGCTATTTCGAGGGGGGAAGGGGGTAGCTGGGTAATTTCTTTAAGAACGGTGACTTTATAGGCGTAAATTCCGATATGCTTGAGGTATTGAAATGAGTGTATCCAGTCGGATTGTTCGGCATTTCGTTGATAAGGGATTACCGACCGGCTAAAATATAACGCCCGGTTATTTCTGTTGACAATTACTTTTACTACATTGGGATTAAAAAGCTCATCGGGTAAACTGATAGGTTTTGCCAGGGTGGCGATGGAAATATCTTCCTCAAAACAGCTTTTGAGTAATCGGAGTTGTTCTGGTTGAATAAAAGGCTCGTCGCCCTGGATGTTGATAACTACATCGAACTTCATATCGGGAAAGTCGGGTTGAATTTTTCGGATAGCCTCAGCACACCGATCGGTACCGCTGCGGTGCTTGTCGGAGGTCATAACGACTTTTCCTCCGAAGTCTTCGACGTGTTTTAAAATGCGTTCGTCGTCGGTGGCTACTACCACGTGTTCAATAGCTTTGCTTGCTTGTTCATAAACACGTTGTATCATGCTTTTGCCGTTGATGTCAACCAGGGGCTTTCCGGGGAATCGGGTGGAAGCATAACGGGCAGGGATAATACCAATGAAATTCATGCAGTTAATGTGCTTAAGGTTGTCCTTACAAAGGTAAGAAAAATTAGCCGTTTCGCAGCATTAAATTTGCCGATTCATCCTCACCCCGTCTTAGCGGACGGCCCTCATCTACATCCTCACCCCGCCCTGTCGGGCACCCCTCTCCTTGGAAAGGAGAGGGGATGGGGGTGAGGATAAAAGGAGAGCATATGGTTGGTAAAGTTTACAATATAATAAGCTTGGGAAGAAGAAATTATAGCAGCCTTAAAAATTAGCACAGGCCAAAATCAATGCGATGTGCGGTGGGCTGCACAAATGCGCGGAGGTGTGGAGCAGTGAATGGTCAAAACGGCAAGTATGGCCGCAGGGGCGCTTGTCGTTTCAAAGCGTTGGCAGGAAGAATACCTTGAGTGGAAAAACTATGGCTATTTCCAACAGTACAGGTAAAGATAAATGTCCCGGCCAACGATTTGGTTTACCCTGCCTGCCATACTCCGTTTTGACCAGAGCGGGTAGGGGATCATTTGTGCTTGATTTTCTTTGCTACTTTCTTGTATCAAGACAAGAAAGTAGGAGAAAAGAAAAATGTGCTGAGACGAAAATGGGTTGCAGTTTCATCCTCACCCCGTCCTGTCGGGCACCCCTCTCCTTAGAAAGGAGAGGGGAAGGGGGTGAGGATTGAAAGGTAGGGGAAGGGGGTGAGGTTATAGCGCACAATGGTTGCACTAATGCCCCCCTGGACATTTTTCCTTAATTTTCTATGTTATAATGTAAAAGCGCGCCAGAAGTATGAAGAACGTAATGGCATTACATTACCTTCCTTGGGAAAAGCCATTTTCCTGCGCAAAAATCAATAAGTAGCTGAAAAAAATTAGTGGAAACGGCTACTATAATTTTTTCTTTACTTCGGTTTCGACATAAGCTTCAATGACATCGCCCACCTTGATATCGTTGAAGTTTTCGATAGTGAGCCCACAATCTTGTCCGGCAACAACTTCTTTCACATCGTCTTTGAAACGTTTGAGCGAACCAAGCTCGCCGGAATATACCACGATACCATCGCGGATCACGCGCACTTTTGAGTTACGTTGGATTTTACCCTCACGACACATACAGCCAGCAACCGTTCCCACTTTCGATATTTTGAAAATTTCGAGCACTTCGAGGGTAGCAACAATTTCTTCCTTGATGATGGGGGAAAGCATTCCCTCCATAGCATCCTTAAGATCTTCGATGGCATCGTATATAATGGAATAGAGGCGTATTTCAATTTGTTCCTTTTCGGCGAGTTTGCGAGCGTTCATGGAAGGACGTACCTGGAACCCAATGATAATGGCATTGGAAGCTGCAGCCAGCAATACATCTGACTCAGAAATCTGACCTACTGCTTTGTGGATGATATTAACCTGAATTTCTTCGGTCGAAAGTTTAATGAGCGAATCAGATAGTGCTTCTACTGAGCCATCGACATCGCCTTTGACGATGATATTAAGTTCTTTGAAGTTGCCAATGGCAATACGCCGACCAATTTCGTCGAGGGTAATGTGTTTACGTGTTCTTAGTTCTTGTTCACGCTGAAGCTGTTCACGCTTGAGGGCTATTTCTTTGGCTTCTTTTTCATCGGTAAGAACGTGGAATTCGTCGCCTGCCTGTGGAGCGCCGTTCAAGCCCAGGATAAGCACGGGGGTAGAAGGGCCGGCAGCATCGATGCACTTGTTACGTTCGTTAAACATGGCTTTGACCTTACCCCAGCTGGTGCCAGCCAATACAAGGTCGCCCACACGTAGGGTACCCGTCGATACCAGCACGGTGGCTACATATCCTCTTCCCTTATCGAGCGATGACTCGATTACGGTACCCTTTGCCCTTCGATTGGGGTTTGCTTTTAAATCGAGTAGTTCGGCTTCAAGCAGCACCTTTTCGAGTAGTTTATCAACGTTCAAACCTGTTTTAGCTGAGATTTCCTGCGATTGATATTTTCCTCCCCATTCTTCGACCAATATGTTCATTTGCGCCAGTTCCTCACGAACGCGGTCGGGGTTAGCAGTTGGGAGGTCAATTTTATTAATAGCAAAAACGATGGGCACGCCAGCAGCCAACGCATGGTTAATAGCTTCTTTGGTCTGCGGTTTCACGCCGTCGTCGGCAGCAACAACGATAACAGCCACGTCGGTAATTTTGGCACCGCGGGCACGCATAGCAGTAAATGCTTCGTGACCCGGAGTATCGAGGAAGGTTATTTGTCGACCATCGTCGAGGGTTACGCTGTACGCCCCAATGTGCTGCGTTATCCCACCAGCTTCACCCGCTACTACGTTGGTATTGCGGATAAAGTCAAGCAATTTGGTTTTTCCATGGTCGACATGCCCCATGACCGTTACAATAGGGGGACGAGGCTGCAAATCTTCTGGATTGTCTTCCTCCTCTTCAATAGCAGCCTGAAGTTCAGCACTTACGAATTCAACCTTGTAATTGTATTCTTCCGCGAGCAGTGTAATGGTTTCTGCATCGAGCCGCTGGTTGATCGAGACAAACAATCCTATGCTCATACAGGTTGAAATGAGCTGGGTTACGGGAATATTCATCATCGTAGCCAGCTCGTTGGCAGTAACAAACTCCGTAACGCGGAGAATCGATTTTTCCTTTTCCTGCTGTTCGAGTTCGGCCTGTAACCGTTCGCGAATCTCTTCGCGTTTTTCACGGCGGTATTTGGCTGCTTTGGTCTTACCCTTGGAGATAAGTCGTGCCAAGGTTTCTTTTATCTGTTTTTGTACTTCTTCTTCGTCTATTTCCTGTCGGAAAACCTTTTTGCTTTTTTTCTTATCTTTCTTAAGCTTTACTTCAATGGTACGTTCTTTGGGTTTGTCGGTTTGTTGGTCTTGTGAAACCGGAACCTTAGAGAGTTCAATTTTAATACGTTTACGTTTCTTCTTTTTCTCAAATCGATCCTCGATGCTACTTGACGAAACTACCAGCTTTTTATTTTCTTTTTCTTTTTCTTTTTCAGTGGGAAGGTCTATTTTCCCTACTACTTTGGGACCGGTTAGTTTTTCAACTTTAACTCGAATAACCTGATCATCTTCTTCGGGTTCTTCATTTCGCGTTTCATTGGGTGCAGGAGAGGGGGCAATGGTTGCTTCAGGTTCAGGGGAAGCTTTTGCAGTTTTTTCCGTTGGTGTAGCGGTAAGGTCAATTTTTCCAACTACTTTTGGAGGCTCTAATTTAATCTTAGGTCTAATAGGTGTATCTTCTTTATTTTCTTCTGGTTGGGAAGTTATAAGGGGTTCTGGTTGGGTGGGTTCAATCACTTTTTCCTTCGGAGTGGTATCGGCTTCGGATTTTCCTTTTGGTTTATTCAGATCGATTTTACCCAGTACTTTCAGTTCAATTTTTTCTTTGGGGCGCAGACTAATTACAGGAGGTTCTTCTTCAACTTCCTCTTCTGTCTCTTCCTGGCTGGACTCAATGTCGTTGATGGAAATACTTTGTTTTTTTTCGCGTAACGTGTTCAGCGAAATCTTTTCCGATTCTTTTTTTAGGGCCATGGCGCTGCTAAACTCTTTTTCGAGTAAAGCAACTAGCTCTGGTGATACTTTAGTATTGGGATCTGGATTAATGGGATGCCCCTTTTTTTTAAGGAAATCGACAATGGTCGAGATCCCAACATTGAGTTCTTTTGCCAGTTTACTTAGTCTTGTGCCTTTTTGTTCAATCATAAAATGCTACCCCTTGTTTTTGCTTTGCAATATTAGTAAATAAATTTCGATACCCCGCTAATTGTCCCTAAGTATTTGCGATATAATTTTTTAAAAAACGGTTTGTATTTTCGTTATTTAAGTTTGAATGATAAAGTTTACTCAAATTCCGATTTGAGAATGCGCAGCACTTCTCGCACGGTTTCTTCCTCGAGGTCAGTACGTTTTACCAGGTCGTCAAATCCTACCTGGAGTACGCTTTTAGCGGTATCGCAGCCAATAGCTTTGAGTTCGTCGATGATCCATTCGTCGATTTCGTCGGCAAATTCGTCGAGGCTGACATCTTCTTCATCTTCGCTAGATTCGCGATATACATCTATTTCATAACCTGTTAATTGGCTGGCAAGCTTAATATTCATGCCACCCTTACCAATGGCCAGCGATACTTCTTTGGGTTGCAGGTATACTTCGGCACGTTTATTGGTTTCGTCGAGCTTTATAGAGCTAATCTTGGCAGGTGCGAGCGCACGCTGGATAAGTAGTTGGGTATTATTGGTATAATTAATGACATCGATATTTTCGTTGCGCAACTCACGCACGATACCATGAATACGCGACCCCTTCATACCCACGCAAGCACCGACGGGGTCGATACGCTCGTCGTATGATTCAACAGCAACTTTGGCACGTTCGCCCGGTATGCGAACTATTTTCTTGATGGTTATCAAACCATCGAAGATTTCGGGCACTTCAAGTTCGAAGAGACATTCAAGGAATTTTGGCGAAGTGCGGGAAAGGATAATGAGCGGCTTGTTATTCTTCATTTCAACCTTATAGACAACGGCTCTAACCGTATCCCCTTTTTTAAAGAAATCGCGGGGAATTTGCTGGTCACGGGGCAGGATAAGTTCATTCCCCTCATCGTCGAGGACCAGTATTTCTTTTTTCCACACTTGATAAACTTCGCCAGTAACGATGTCGCCAATACGATCTTTGTATTTTGCATAGAGGTTGTTTTTTTCGAGTTCCATCAGGCGGGTACTCAGGTTTTGACGAAGTGCCAAAATAGCCCGACGGGTCATATCTTTGGGTTTAAATTCTTCGGATACATCTTCGCCAACCTCGTAGTCCTCGTCAATTTTTTTGGCTTCCGAAAGGGGGATTTGCGTGTTGGGATCGGTGTATTCCTCATCGGGGACCACACGCCGGTTGCGCCAAATTTCAAAGTCGCCCTTATCGGGGTTTATAATGACATCAAAATTATCGGCACTGCCATATTGCTTGGCCAACATGGAACGAAAAACATCCTCAAGTACCCGCATCATGGTTACCCGGTCGATATTTTTTAACTCCTTAACCTCAGAGAATATCTCTGCTAGATTGAAATTTTCCATAAAATGAGTTTTTGGAAGTTAAAATTTTATTTTCCTACGTGTATGTTTTACTGTTGAAAATTCAATAAATTGATTTTCCGTAATTTTCTTCTTTTTTTTGCTACCTTCTAACACTACCTTTTTTTCTACCAGTAAATCAAAGCCATTTTCAAAGGTTTCACCTAAAATGCCTGTGATCTTTTCTCCACTGCGTAGCAGGACTTCTACTTCGTTGTTTTTGTACTTTTTGTATTGTTCAATAACCTCAAAGGGTTGAGTTAGTCCTGGCGATGATACTTCCAGTTCGTAATCGTCGTCAATAGCATCGAGATGTGGAATTAGCATCTGGTTAATTTGAGCACATTCATCCAGTGTGATTCGGGTATAATTGTCAACAGCAACAAATATTTTGTTGCCTGGATTTACCTTTACTTTTACGATGAAGTACTTATTTAAATCCAGATGTTTGCGCAGAATATCTTCAACTTCGTTTTCCGTTATCATGGTTGAGTAAGGTTAACAAAATAGGGGACTACTGTCCCCTACGCTGTTTTGCATATCTGCTGCAAAGATAATATATTTTTACAAAAACACATTTTTTATTTTACATATATCCACGAATCGGGATGAACATTACTTCGTGCATTATTTAGTTCCGACAGCGCTTCCCGCAAGGAGTTGGCACAATAGGTACTTACCAGATGGAAGCCATTGGGAGCATCAATAATTTGGGCTTTGTAGCCAAGTTTATTCATTTCCTGCACGTAATTGTCGGCATTTTGCTGTATTCGAAAACTACCGGTAATTACGCAAAAGTTACCCTTCGGATTTCCCGATTGACAAGCTGCCTGGAGTGAGTCAATTTTTGCCTGCATTTCAGCTTTTAAAGCTTCCAATTCGGCTACACGTTTCAACGAGTCTTCTTTTACTGCATTTTCAAGCTGTTTGATGTATTCAGCCTGTTTTTTGTATTTGCAACCAGCAAAACCAGCAGTAATAAGGGCTAATAATAATAAAAATGAAAGTTTTTTCATACCGCTAAAATTTTTACGAAACTCCTCGATCGATAGCAATTGCTACCCTTTGAGTTTCAAGTTAATATTCTGGTTTAGGTTATTTTGGGGGAAAGTTAATACATTTACTTTAAGATTGCAAGGGTATAGCATTTCTTTCCTGTATTTTAGGGGTAGGGAATGCGTTTTTTGATAAATTATCGTGCCCTACAAGGCTTTGTTTTGCTTACCCCCAAAGATGTTTTCACCCCGTAGCCTCTGCGTTAGATTATCTACCACTAATAGCCCCAGAGTCTTCCCGGGCACCTTTGCTATTTTCCTTTAAATTTTCTATTTTTACCCTATCAACCCTATACCCTTTTTATGGCCGGTTGGACGGGACATATTGGTAAGCAGCGCAAAATGCGCCCGTACGAGCACTTTGCAAAGGATCATCTGGGCAATGTACGGGTGGTATTCAGTCCCAATGGCCGCAGTGCGATGCGTGTGCAGGAGGATCATTATTATCCCTTTGGAATGCCCATGCCATACACCCACTATGCCAGTTCTTCCAGCACCCCCAACCGCCTGCTTTACAACTCCAAAGAGCTGCTCAACTACCTGCCAGGGCTGAGGTGGTATGATTACGGC
>Ga0209720_1000272_pt1 | contig 55615 bp, 49 predicted proteins | sample AD_JPNMR3_MetaG_FD_184426 | JGI IMG/M metagenome (GOLD analysis project Ga0209720, IMG submission 184426) | Active sludge microbial communities of municipal wastewater-treating anaerobic digesters from Japan - AD_JPNMR3_MetaG (SPAdes) (version 2) | ecosystem: Engineered > Bioreactor > Anaerobic... | reverse complement strand
AATCGATACGAGCATACTGCCTCCAGCGAACAGGATTTACAAGCGGGCTTTTTCTCGGGCAAAGGGGTTATCCTATTATCGAAATAGTAATGCATTTCGGTTATCGTCTTAACGGCTTCTTGTCGCAATTCTTTGGTAAACATCACTTTCTCGCGCTTCTTGATGCCGAAATAAAACAGATATCCGAAATCCAGCTCAATTCCCTTCATCTCCTCAAAGGCCATGGCAAGAGTAACAAGCTGCAACTTGTCCTCCAAACCTTCTTTTGGAACGCCTTTCTTATATTCGACGATTCGGGGGATATAACAGTCCCCTTTTTCTTCGATATAAATGCCGTTTATGTTTCTGGTAAACTCTATAAGATCAATTACGCCCTGAACCCTTAAAATATCGGAGCACACGGCGACACCTCTCGAATAGTAAGTGTCGCCGCGGCTCTCCTTTAACTCGCCATCATGTACTCTTTCGTGCAGCCTGTGCCCTTCATAAGTCAGGGCGTTATCATCCCAAAGCCGTTCAATATGTATTAGTCCCCATTGATGTTTACAAAATATGAAATGTTGTACGCCTGATATTAACAGGCAATCATCGTTTTGTGCCAATTTATTATACCTTTACATTGCATAAATTAATAAATTGTTCTTTCTAGGTCTATTAAAGGCTCAACATCTACTATTATTATTTTCTTGGTGTTTTCATCGAATTCTACTTTTATACTGTTATGAACAACACCTGAGGGATATTGCCCAGTTTCGCAATTATGCTTCCACCAAACTACCGCCTCAACTTTCATACTTCCTGATGGGCGCGCAGCGGACTCATCATTTTCAAATATAGTTTTTAGAGCTAATAACAGTTTCTCTGCGTCTTTATCATTGAACCCTGTTTTTTTAGCTAATTGACAATTGATGCTTCCGTATGTAACATAGACCCCGTATTCTACCCTATGTTTCATGCCCATCGTGTCCTTGCCTTTTTTGTCAGGATTGCTTTTGTTGGTTTCTAAGTTGACACTTTTTGTAATTTGTAAAGAAGATATATCAACCGTTTTAAGACTAACAGCATTTTGTATGCTTACAGGCCCGCGAATTCCTATTGAAACTGATTCAACACCCGCTTCTTTTGAACCGCCAAAAGGAAAGACTTGCCCGAAAGCACGAACATCGTACCATATTTTTGAGGCTTCTTTTATTAATTTTTCACGATCGGCTCTTGTTTCTTTACTTATCGTATTTTCGAAACGATCTTTAAGGCTTCTATACTCGTCTTTTCTGTAATCATCAGACTGGACAAAAATATTTTCGCCCATATCAAGAAGACGATTGCGTAGTTTTCTCTTCAGGCATACATCTGAGACCTCCCCAAATCCATCATAATCGATGCGAGGGCGGTTCCCATTGAGCGGATCACCGTTAGGATTAGCTTTCTTAACGCTAAACACCAATGCAAAATCAATCTTATTCGTTAGACTCATGTTCTTCTCCTCCATTTATTACTTTATTTTTTTGTATTAATTCTTGCTTTTGTGCGAAGAAACCCATCAAATATCTGCCATCAAGCGGTGCATCGCTTTCGAAATCTCCAGGTTTAAAAAGTTTTGTTTTTATTTTCGTAATCTCGTTAAGATACCAATGGGCGCCTTTCAGTTCTTGAATGTAAGGATTCAACAATTGAGAAAACAATAAAGTCCAAGTCCTGAATGGATGTTGAGCGAAAACCGGCATATAGCGCAAAGCGTTTGTAAGATAAGAGTCTTCAGCTCCTTTTTTGTATTTCGCGTAAGACTCAATTCTGTCAGCAATCGCGAGCAACCGGCCATACAAGTAATCGCGATCTGTTCTTGTTGTTTCAAGTTCCACCTTAAAATCCTCCTTATAAGTGTCATAATAGTATTTTTTAACTAAAGCACAAGCTGTACAAAGTATTTTTTCCCAATCTAAAAGCTTATTATTTTTAGGCACTTTTTTGCTTTTTTGTTCCTCTCTATTAATGTAGACAATCGGGTTGGAAGCATGGTTGACAGCAGCGACAACAAATGAAAAAGGCAGTTTATGAGCATCGAAAATGCAATGAACCATTTGTACGTTAAGATTTTTTTCTAATTTCTCATAGGTTTCGTCATTTTGAGATCGAGGTATTCCCAGTACAGCATGGGATATGCTTTTATTTGATGGAGCACCTATAAAATACCCGCCATTTTCAAAAGGTTGATACCATTTACAATGATCGTGCCATTGAATTATTCTTTCTTCATATTCATTTTCGTCTAATTCGCGATAATATGAAACACCAAGCCTTCCTGTCGAAGAAGAATCCGAAGCTAATATAGCTATTTTGCGCTGATGCTTTTTTAATTCGACAGTTGAATTATATCCCCGCAAAGCTTTTTTTAATTGGTTTGCATAATCTAGAAAAACTTTACTTTTTGCTTGGCTTATCATTTCTTCATCTGTTGTTTGAGATTGATTGCTCAAATGGCACAGCGAGAAACTATCTTTAAAGAAATTGGGTACCGGGATATTGTCATCAATTGCCCATGCCACTATTGAGTGAGCGCCGCTTCTTGAACACCATGAATTTGTGATTAGCCAACGCAATGCTTGGTGTGCTTTTTGGGAAGCTTCATAGCTTACGGTTACAGATTCTTTTGATTTATTAAAGCGCCCCCTAAAAGTATAATTAGTGTTATCGTTACTGGTAATTAATTTTGCGTTGCCGGCAAAACGGTTAATGCTTTTGGGATGTTTTTCCGTAAAGTAGTCAATTTCACCTGTAACATAACAAATTGATCTATCATTGCTTTTTGATATTTCATCTAAATAATAGGCAATCCAAGCATCAGATATTTGTTTAATTTTCCATAATCTTTCTTCAGGATAATCAGTGAGATATACCGCAAATGCTACAAATATATCATTTTTTACTTGACCTTGTTCTTCATTATCAGATTTCTTGTGCCTTTTTTGATATTTTTCATTAAGATCATTTATTAAAGTATTGTTTTTTATGTATTGATATACAGCATTTAAGCAACGATATGCTAAAGGATAGTTGTTATTATTTTGTATAAACTTAAGCCATTTTTCTAAATTACTCAGATAGTTTGCCTCAAGCAAAAATTTAATTTGATCAAAAAGAGGATGAGGAAAATCATTTGCGTTTTTCCCGGAACGAGATTCGGAATCTATTGTACAAGGAATACATATCAAATTCTTTTCTTTATTGTTGATTATTTCGGCATCGCAAAATGTACCATCCTCTCGCAGTTTAACAATAGCATTTACTTCAGTTAGTAAATGACCTATGGGTAGAAGCATTTTCGATTGGTCATAGCCTATCCCATCATCTTTACCGATAATGTTTTGACATTTATCATATGTTTGAACAAGATTTTTCATCCAACTCATAGCAATCCCTCATCTTTTAATATAGATTGTAATTCGGGTTCATCGAGTCCTACGAAGTTTTTATTATAAGTAAAAGATATCATTTTGCTATTTCTTATAGGTTTCTTTATGATCTCTTCAGAATACTCGTTCGGAAGAGGGTAATCAATGATACCATTTTTCATTACGGCATTTTTCCATAAGCGAATGGAAAATTCCTCGTTACCGATTTCATCAGGATAATCGAAACCATGAAACATCATTCCGAAATTTATTTCCCCATAATTATCATAGTCGCTTTCGCCATCACCAAATTTACATGGCTTTACATATCCTTGACATTCTCTTGTCCCCAAAAAAATATCTCTTCGGCCTCCTCGTTCAATCATTCTCTTGGCAATAATGTAGTGCTTATGCTCATTTCGATCTTTCTCTAGATCCGGTCGATTATAGTTCCACTCAAAATGAGCTTGAACTTGATAAGAAACATCTTTTAAATAAGTATAAATCTCTAAATCGGTTCTCTTGTCGTTTATCGGACTGAATAAAATGGTTCGCACTCCTTTTGATTGAGTTTGAATTTTTTTCATAACCCGTACTTTATCAATGTACCAAATAAGAGTAGGTTTCCAGTATACACTTTCAAGGATCCCTTTTAAAGCCTGATAGGTCGGGACCTGATATGTTAATTTTTCCCCGCCCACTTTGGTTATTGGATCGGTGAATAGTGCGTATTTTCCATAAACAAGAAACTCAACGGTATTTCGGTATTTCAATTTCTTATTCCTCCTTATTAGGTTATAGCTGCTTTTTGATTAGGATCAAAAACTATTCCGAGCTTCTCATCGTAGTAATAAGAATCCAATACAAATAATTCATCATTTATCAGAGTCAACGCTTTGGATAAATTTAGCATTTGATATGGATATAGATTAACGGTATATCTCCCCAGTTCACTTAATAAGGCATTTTTCTTATCTAGACTTGAATATTTATATTTATTGATCAAATCTTTACTTTCCTCCGTTAATACAATCACACCAATAACCCGCTGCTCTATTACAGAAAAATTGTCTCCCGCACTTTTAAATCCAAGCCCTAATGCAATTTTTATATTATTGCCGTAGTTAGACATATTTTGATAGCCAACAAGATTGGTAGAAAGAATTTCGTAGATACTGGTGTTAATTTCTTTTAGCGGAAATCCCATTTGGCTTTTTTCTTTGTAAAAAAAATCTCTAAAATAAGTTGAAATTTCCTCAGCTAAATCGAACGGTTTTTTCTCCAAGATTTTTCTAGTTACTTCAGCGCCATCTTTAATTTCAGGTAGTTTTGATAAATCTTCATTTGAAAGATTAACAATATAAACATCCTTGCCGTTAGGGTCTTCACCGTGACGATTGCATCTTCCTGCTGCTTGAATGATACAGTCCAAACCAGAAAGAGCTCTTATAACCGCGTTGAAAGATATATCAACGCCTGCTTCTATCAGCTGAGTACTTACACAAATAATGTTTTGTTTGCGTTTCTTAATCCTATCAATAACTCTTAATCTATGTTTAGGATACATAAGGGTGCTTAGATGAAACAATTCGGTATCACTGTTGTTTTGCTTAAAATATTGATCCAAATAAGAAAATAATTCTACAGCATCTTTTCGCGTATTAAGAACTACCAAACAGCTCTTTTCTTTTTGGTAGATATTAATAACAAAATTGCCAAGCTCATCAACTGTATAGCCGCCTGCTTTTGTTTTATCTACTATATTTGTTCTTTTCAATTTTCTGAAACTATCGCTCATATCTGGGATCAAAGAGTTATTAGACCCGATAAGAGGCTTGGGTATTTTATCTAAAGGCGGTTGAGTGGCGGAACAAAGAAGGGCAGTGCTTCCGCCGAAATTGCATAGATAGTTTATAACTTCATTAAAGAGGTAAGCGCATTTCAAAGGCAAAGACTGGATTTCATCAAAGATAATTACCGAATTTGCCATATTATGAAACTTTCTCAACTCACTTGCTTTTGCCGAATAAATGCTCTCCAAGAATTGAACCATTGTGGTTATAATTATGGGAGCATCCCATCGGCTGGTAAGTAGCTTATAGTTAACGATTTGCTCGGTATCATTATTTTCAATGAAGAAATTAGAGTGATGTTCCAAAATATAGTTATCGTTTTCTGTATATCCCAATGACTGTTTAATTTCTTTAGCAGTTTGGTCGATAATGGAGAGATAGGGTATCACATAAATTACATGTTCTGCGTTATGTATCTTAGCGTGGTTCAAAGCAAAACGGAGGCTCGAAAGCGTTTTTCCTCCGCCGGTGGGAACGCAAAGCATATATATTCCTTTCGGCCGGGAAGCTGCTTGATAACAATAATCTGACACCATACTTCTTATTTTGTTTATTTCCGTATCCTTCGGGAAAGTAGCTATCCTACTTTCCAGTTTATTAGAATGTTCTTCCCAAGAAAAGATCGCTGGAATTGCCTCAATATTGCTTTCAAAGCAATATGCGTCATATCTGTCCGCGTCGACTAGACAAGAATAAACGGTTTTTGTCAACAAATGCAGCATAAAATCGATATTTAGTTCTTTTTGCATGCACTTTTCGCAGAAGGTCATTACTTCATTAACCGCTTTTTGGAAAATATCGCTTATTTCTTGCCCGAGATTAAATTCTTGTTCCGCGATTTCTAATATTTTTTTGTAGTTTAGCGAAGGTTTATCCTCTTTTAACCTATCAATAAACGGGGTCTTTCCGTCGGGTGAGATTATATCCATCAATTCGTTATGATGCCCCGCTATGCAAAGAGCACAAACTTCAGATACCAAACATGTGAAAAAATCATATGATTCGCAACCGAATTCATATATATATTTCGCGCCCTGTGTAGAATGAATTATCGAGCCACGGTTTGAATCTTCTTTCCCAGCCTCTTTTTCCGCAAAACTATGTTTTAAGTATTCGACAAATGCAGTTGAAAACTTTCCCAAATCATGCAGAATCGCCGCTAGTCGGCAAATTTCCGCCAAATCAAATTTCTTACCGAACAAAGCCGCGTATTTTGCGCTTTTTCTCAGATGATCGGCGGTAAGTTGTTCTCTTCCGTCTTTTGCTATTCTTGAAATAAACATTATTTCATTTCCCCGGTATCATACTCAAATTTTTCATCGGTTGCCGTTATGAACAATCCTAAAGCCCGATGTCCGATATCAAATTAACACAACTGGTGGGTAAAAATACGGACACCTTAACAATTTTTTGAAAATTTATGATAAACGGCGTTTTGGCTAATTGAAACAAGGGTCCTGTAATACACAAAAAGATGATATCACACTTTTTGATAAGATTCAATAGGGCCCTTTTCAAAAAAATAACCTCCTTGCGGAGGTTGTTGGAGACCGGTGAAATATGTTTTAGTTGGATTTTACTATCGCTTCGAGGGCGGCAAGGTCGGTTATGGTGATTTTGTCCTTGCGGAAGGTTATTATCCCCTCGTCGCGCATACGCATCATCTCGCGGGACATCGAGGGGCGGGACACATTAAGGTATTCGGCCATTTCGTTGCGGTTTAAGCCCATCTCGACATTCAGGTTGCCTTGCTCGAGGTATTTGTCGTATATAAGCTTGGCGATTTTAAGCCTCATGCTCTTTATAACAAGGTAGCCTGTGTCCTTGTTCATGCTCTCCATACGGCTGGTGAAATACTTAAAAAGATTGGTAAGAAGCTTGGGGCAAACCCTGGCTCCGTCGTTTATAACCGACGCGCGGTCGACATAAAGGATATACGATTCGTCGGCGGCGACAACCGAATAGGTTGCTACGCCTTCCTGCGAGAAGACATCGATTTCGCCGAACATCCCGCCCTGGTTTACGGTGCCCTTTGCCTCGCGGCTGCCGTTGGGCTTAGTGATGTACTTGAGCAGCAAGCCGTTAAGCAGGATGCCGAAGGCCTCAATTTGGTTCCCCTCTTGCAGGATAATCTTGCCTTTGGGATACTTGACAATTTTGGATTTGAGGCTGTCGAACAGAGCGTTTATCTCGCCGTCCTCGAAATCCGCGAACAAAACATTGTTCCTAAGAAGCCGTAAAATGTTCATACCTTCTCCTTGGTTGGGCGCTTTGGCGCTAAAATCATTTGTAGCCTAAGCTACACAATTATATAACAAGAGCCCGCATAAAGCAAGACTTTTTGTCGGTATTATGCTATAATGTGTTATAATTTAATGGGTTGATATGGATATCGAAAGCGCGGTAAAAAAACTAAATGAAGGCATAGACGAATTTTATCGCTCCCGCCTCATCCTTGTGGACAGGGTAATCGCCGCATTTTTGCAAACTCTTGCGGGCGATTCTGTACTCATGGCGACGCTTCAGGAATGCGCTTCTTCGGTAAACTACGCCAACGAGTACAAAAAGGCCATTTCCAAGGACGGCATAGGCAGCTATTTTCTGCTTCCGCAGGGCAGCAAGCAGATAATCACCCTTGTTACGGGGCTTTTGTACGAATTTGACAACAAAACGCTGTCTATCGTGGACTTCGTGACAAAGTTCTTCCCCGCCGAAACAAGCCACGAATCCTATGTAAGCTTTTGCGACAGGGTAATAAGGCCCTACGGCGAGGCGTTCTCCCGCATGCTTAAGGGCGAGCCCGACGCCGTAACCGAAACGCTTGCCGAGGCGGCGCCCCAACCCCTCACCTTCCCTGACAAGGCGAAGGAGGACTGCGAATTCTGGCTTAAGGCGCTTCTCGATGTCGTCACGGGCGACAACTCCGCCCCCGAGGACAAGCGGCGCGAATATTTCACCATGATTAAGGGCATGATGTATGTCCTGGACGGTCGCAACCCTCTTCTCATAAAGCTTTTGTGGATAGGCCTTAAGAACACGCTTAGCGGCTACAAGCCGAGCAAACGCGAGCTTGACGAAATCAAGCTTGTACTTTTTACATACGGAGTTCTTGATTAATGTTTCTTACCTCGCTCGAAAATGTATTGCTGCTTCTCGCGATGGCCATACCCGGCTTCATTATCGCCAAGGCAAAGCTTATAAAGAACACAGACAATGTTATCAACTTTTTGTCGATAATGCTTTTGTATGTCTGCCAGCCCTTCGTGACCTTCAACGCCTTTTTTAACACCGATTTCGACCTCAATGTGTTCAAAAACATGCTCGTTGTGATGGCGCTTACCGTTGTAATAATGACGGGCTTCCCCATTCTCATAAAACTCATATTTCTGAAGAGCAAGGACCCCGAGCTAAGAAGTACGGTTGCCTATTCGGCGGCTTACGGCAACATAGGCTACCTTTGTGTGCCCTTTTTGCAGATGCTGGCGCCGGGCAACAACTTAGTGCTCATATACGCGACCTCGTCCATCGTGGCATTCAATGTCTGCGCCTGGACGGTAGGCAACTACATTCTCACGGGCGAGCGCAAATATATAAAGCTCAAAAACGCGCTTTTAAATCCCGCAATGCTCTCCTTTATCGTGTCGCTGCCGTTCTTTATACTTAACCTAAACTTTAACCGCGTGGGCGGCTCTATGGCCGGGCTTGCCAGGGTATTCCGTGTTTTTGCCGAAATGGTAGGGCCTCTCGCCATGACGCTTCTCGGTATAAAGTTTTCGGAGATGAAGATAAAAGAGGTTATTACCGATTACAGGGTATACATAGCCTCGGCGCTTAAGCTTGTCGCCCTGCCCCTGGTCGGGATATGCCTTCTTCTCATTCTTAATCTGTTTATGGACATTTCGTCCATAAGGCTAAATGTAATGGCAATCGCCGCGATGCCCATCGCGACCAACCTTATGATGTTTTCTTCACTGAGCGGCAAGGATGTTAAGCTTGCGGCAAAGATTGTGCTTATGTCCACCCTATTCGCAATCGTGACAATCCCGCTGGCTTTGGGGCTTGCGGAAAAAATCTTTTGAAAAATAGTTGTCAATTTTTTTGTAATACTATATAATAGCTATACCGACTCGGGAGGATAAAGCTATGATAACCAAGGATATGCTAATAGCGGACGCTCTCAGACAAGGCAACACAGAGGCAATGGCCGAAGTTCTTTACAACTACGGCATGCACTGTTTGGGTTGCGCACTCGCCCGTGGCGAGACAATAGAGCAGGCGGCTGCCGTACACGGTGTAAGCCCCGACGAAATGGTGGCGGCCCTTAACGAAGCGGCAAACAAATAGGTTCACGAGCGCTGGAGCATGGTGTAATGGTAACACAAAGGACTCTGACCCCTTTGATGTAAGTTCGATTCTTACTGCTCCTGCCATAGTTTTAAGGAGGCAAACATTGTGTTTTGCCTCTTTTTTATTTATACTTAAATAAAGGCAAATCGGAGAGTAAACTTATGCGAAAGATTCTCGGCTGCGTGCGCAAGGCGATAGAAGACTTCGAAATGATTCAGGACGGCGACAGGATAGCGGTAGGGCTATCGGGCGGGAAGGACAGCCTTACCCTTCTTACCGCTCTTAAGCTGTACCAAAGGTTCTCGCCCCAAAAATACGAGCTCAGGGCGATTATGATAGATATGGGGCTTAAGGAAACCGATCCCGCCGAGGTCGAGGCGCTCAAGAGATACTGCGAAGAGCTCGAAGTCCCCTTTCACATCGAGCCCACCAACATAGGCGAGGTTGTTTTCGATATCCGCAAGGAAACCAACCCCTGCAGCCTCTGCTCCAAGATGAGAAGGGGCGCCCTTAACGCCGTGTGCAAAAGCTACAATGTAAACAAGCTGGCACTTGCCCATAACAGCGAGGATGTATTGGAAACCTTCCTCCTTTCACTCATTTACGAGGGCAGGCTCTCCACCTTCCAGCCCGTTTCGCACATGAGCCGCTCGGATATAACCCTCATCCGCCCCTTGATATATGCCGAGGAGGGCGACATCAAGGGCGTGGCGAGAAGGCACAACCTCCCGATAGTAAACAACCCCTGCCCCAAAAACCACAAGTCGCAGCGCGAGTACATGAAAAACCTTGTTAACTCAATCAAAAAGGAAATCCCCTTCGCCAAGGACAGAATGTTTGCCGCCGTAACCAACGCCGACAGATACAACCTGTTCCCCCTTAAAAAGGGCGCAAAGGCCGAAACGAAAAAGGAGAATAATGAAGAATAAGATAAAAACCTTTTTTACGCTTTTTTGGACATTCTTTAAGATAGGGCTTTTCACCTTCGGCGGCGGCTACGCAATGATAGCACTCATCGAGAAAGAAGTCTGCGAAAAAAAGGGCTGGATAACCAACAAGGAAATGCTAGACCTTGTCGCCATAGCCGAATCCACCCCGGGGGTTATTGCCTTAAACACCGCAACCTTCGTGGGCGCCAAAATAGGAGGCTTTTGGGGCGCTTTAGCGGCGTCAGTCGCCGTGGTTATCCCTTCGGTTATAATTATCTCAGTTATAGGCACGGTTTACGAAAGGTTTGCCGTAAACAAATATGTTCAGTGGGCGTTTATGGGCATAAGGGCTGCGGTTGCCGCGCTAATTCTTAACGCCGTGTTCAAGATGTACAAATCGGTGGACAAATCCCCCCTCGCCTATATCGTAATGGCGGCTTCATTTGTGCTTGCCGTGCTTTCTGTATTTGATGTCATACCTATAGACATCGTGTATATAATCCTGGCTTCCGCCATATTCGGCATTATCTGGGGGTATTTCAAACGCAAACGGGAGCTCAAACCCGTAAACGGAGAGGCTCCCGCGCCAAAGGATGAGGAGGGGGAAAAATGATATTTCTCGATTTGTTTTTCAGCTTCCTCAAAATAGGGTTGTTTACGATCGGCGGCGGCTACGCCATGCTTCCCCTCATTTCCGAAACCGTTGTCGAAAAGGGCTGGCTTACCGCCGCGCAGATTATAGACTTTGTCGCGATTGCCGAATCCACCCCCGGGCCGTTCTCTATTAATGTCGCGACCTTCGTGGGTATGACGGTCGGCAACGCCACATCGGGCAGTTTCTGGGGAGGCGCGCTCGGCATACTTTGCACGGTGGGCGGGCTGTTTATACCTTCCTTTGTCATTATCCTTATCGTCTACAAGCTTTCGGAAAAGTTTATGAAAAGCAAGGTCATAAACGACGCCTTTGTAACCGTAAGGCCCACCATCGTTGCTTTAATAGCGAGCGCCTTTTTATCGCTTGCCGCCGCCACCTTCTTGGGTAAAGGCAGCGGCGGCCAGATAAGCGTAAACTGGTTCGGAATCGTTTGGTTTGCCGTATGCTTCGCCGCGCTTAGATTATTCGGGAAGAAGATTCATCCCATTTTTATAATAATCATTTCGGCCGGCGTGGGCATACTCTACTACGGGGTTATTTTAGGCGGAATTTAGCCTATTTGTCGCCTTCGGGCAGGTAGTCGTAGGGGCTTACGACTTTGCCGTCCTTATACACAGCGAAGTGTACATGGGGGCCTAGTTTCATTTCGGCGGTCGCCGAGGTGCTAAGGTTCCCCAGCACAGTGCCCGCTTCAACCTGCTGTCCTACCGCCACCGCGGGCTCGCTCAAAGAGCCATAGTAGGTTACCAGCCCGTTGCCGTGGTCTATCTCGACATAGTGGCCGTTCAAGGCATCGTATTCGACTTTTCTTACAACTCCCTTGTAAGCGGCTACCGCCGTGTCTGTTTCGGCGCCGGCGAAGTCTATGCCGTTATGCACCTTGTAAACCTTCAGCGTCGACCACCAAACCACGGTGTCCATTACATAGTCCATCTGGACATTTGCCTCGTTTGCGACAGGCAGGCGGAACACAATGGGCGTGGGCACGGGATCCTCGGGGTTATTATCGACGGGATCGGGATCGTTGCCGGCAGGGTCGGGAATGGGATCGTTCTGGACGGGATCGGGCACGGGGGTTTTATCCTGTGTCAGAAGGGCCACGGTAATCATAGCACCTATCGCCAATATACAGACACCCATAATGATGTAGTACATATTCCTTTTAAGAAAGGCTTTGGTTTTGCCGTTTTTGGCGTATTTTTTATCCATTTGCTAACCTCCACTTGTTATACCGAAATTATTTGCCATTCTTTTGAGGCTTATACACTCAAATAATTTTTTTGCGGAAGCTGCCAGAGATTAAAACACAAAAAAGCCGCCCGAAAGAGCGGCGAAAACGGATTCTATAATCAGATATTATTTATTTACTTTTTGAAAGAAGAAAAGCAAAGCTCGATTGTTTTGGATGTTGGCGCGAACTTCTGCGTAAGAAGGCTTACGACGGGCGTAACTATCATCGAGGAAGCCATAGCCAGCACGCCGATAAAGGGGGCGCGGCCTATGCCTTGCTTAAGCACCTTGCCGAATTCGGTGCCGGCGGGGGATTCGGTAAAGCCGAACACAAGTACCAGCGTAAGCGTAAGCAGGAGGCTGAATGTAATCGAGGCGTACGCGCCTGCCTTGTTTGCTTTTTTGAAGTAAAGCCCGTAGATGTAGGGGCCTATGAAGCAGCCCGCTATCGTGCCCCAGCTTAAGGACATCAGGGTTACTATGGCGTCCACCTCGGCTATTGCTAGAAGGGCGGAAATCAGGATAAACACAAGGCAAAGCACTCTTAATAACACCTTAACATTGGCGTCGGAGGCGTTCTTGCGTATGTATCCGCGGTAGAAGTCTATCGAAACGGTCGAGGCGCTCGAGAGAGAAAGCGACGACAGGGTGGACATGCTGGCCGAAAGCATAAGCACGGCTATAAACCCAAGCAGCGTCGAGGGCATATTTACTATTTCAAACATGGTGGGCACGACTCTGTCGCCCACAGGCGCGTTAGACGCGTCGAAGAACAGCCTCGAAAGGCCGCCGTTAAGGTAAGCGCTTACGCCAATAATCAAAGCAAACAGCGTGCTTATAACGGTGCCTTTTACGATGGCGCTGTTGTCTTTAATCGTATAGAACTTGTGTATGGATTGCGGGAGGCTCCAGATACCAAACGATGTAAGCGAGCAAAGTATTATAAGGTTAAACCCGGGGCTGTCTATTATCTTGCCGCTTCCGCTCTGGAAGGAGGGTATCATGCCGAAGCCCATATCGGTAAGCTTTTTAAGCCCTTCGCCCCAGTTGACGGCAGAGGTGTTTAGCATAAAGAACACCAAAGCGAACACGCCGATTATCATAATAATGCCCTGTATGAAAGCGGACAGAGCCTCGGCGAAGTATCCGCCCACAAAGAGGTAGAGGCCGGTAAGCCCCGCCATAATTACGATGCACCAAACGAAGGGCAGCCCGTAGGCGGCCTCGATTATGTAGGCAAGGCCCTGGTATACCGATGTGCTGTAAGGGATAAGGAATACAAATATAACCAGCGAGCCGTAAAGCTTAAGGTACTTGCTTTCGTAGCGCTTCTCGAAAAACTCGGGCATTGTGCGCGCCTCGAGGGCTTGAGACATGGCGCGTGTGCGCTTTGCAAGCACCAGCCATGCAAACAGCGAGCCTATAATAGCGTTGGTAATGCCTATCCAGATGGCGGCAAGGCCCATGCCGAAACCGAGCTTTCCGGCGTAGCCGATAAAGATAACCGCCGAGAAGTATGTGGTGCCGTAAGCGAAGGCGCTCATCCAGCCGCTCATTTCGCGATTGCTTAGGTAAAAGCTGTTAAGGGAAGCGCTCTTTTTGTGTGTAAATACGGCGATGCCCACTAGCAGAAGTATGTATACCGCCAAAATTATATAAGAACCTGCGCTGGCCGCGGCTATCATAAGTTTCTTCCTCCGGTAAATATTACTTCTTATTATATAAATAAAAATAAGTGATGGCAAGAAAATTTTGCGGTTTACTGCGTTAATTTTTGCCTTCAGTCGATAAAATCTTCGGTGTCAGAGCCCAAATCGGATAAAACCTGTTTAATGATATCGTAAGAAAAACCCCTCGAGGCAAGGTGCCTTATTAGCTTCTCGCGGTTTTTTCTGTCCGAGATGTCTTTGTTTTTCGCGAACCGTTCGGCAAGCGCCGCAGCGGCGTCTTTCTCCGTTTCCTTTATGCCCTCTGCCGCCTCCTCGATAATTTCAGCGGGCACGCCTTTTTGCTTAAGCTCGGCCTTTATCCGGTAGGCGCCCTTTGCCTGCTTGTTTGTCTGAATATAAAAATCGGCGAAAGCCTCGTCCGAAATGTACTTATACTGCTTTGCAAGCTCGATGGCGTTAAGCACGCTTTCTTTTCTAAAGCCTTTTTGGTACAGCTTTATCCTCGCTTCCTGCTCGGTGCGCGGCCCCCTCGCCAGAAGCCCGAAAAGGTATTCTTTTGCGGCGGTCCTGTCGCACTCCCTTAAGAACTCGCTGAAATACCTCTCGTCGATTTCCGCCCCTTTCTTGATGCCGAACCTCACCACCTCGGCCAAGGGCAGCTTTTTGTATTCCTCCCCGCCCGCTAAGATGTCGGCGGAATTTTTGCGGTACCTGATGTCGTCAATAATCATAAAAACAGGATATCAGAAAACGGCGATAAATTCAATAGCCGCTTACCCGCCATGTTTATTCTAAAGGGGCTGTCCGCCAGCCCCTTTTGAACTTTATTCTACACTTTAACTATCCAGCCGAATTCGTCGGGCAGCCTGCCGTACTGTATGCCGGTTATCTTATCGTAGAGATAGCTTGTTATTTTGCCCATCTCGTTGTTGTTTATAACCATATCCTTGCCGTGGGCATACAGTATGCCGACGGGGGAAATAACCGCCGCCGTACCGCTTCCGAAGGCCTCGTTAAGGCGTCCCTCGTTGTTTGCGGCCATAACTTCGTCTAAGCTTATGCGGCACTCCTCAACGGGTATGCCGTCTTTCTTGCAAACCTCTATAACGCTGTCGCGGGTTATGCCGGGCAGGATTGAGCCTACGAGGGCGGGGGTCTTTACCACGCCGTCTATTACGAAGAACATATTCATAGAGCCCACTTCCTCGACATACTTATGTTCGTTGCTGTCCAGCCAGAGCACCTGGTCGTAGCCCTTTTGGTTGGCGCGGGCGCCGGCAAGCAGCGAGCAGGCGTAGTTGCCCATGCACTTTGCTTCACCCGTACCGCCTATGGGCGCGCGCACAAGCTCTTCCTCTACCATTATCTTTGTGGGCTTCAGGCCGTTGGCGTAATAGCTTCCCACAGGAGAAAGTATGATAAAGAACCTGTAAGAATGGGCGGGATGCACGCCGAGGAAGGCGTCCATGGCTATCATCGTCGGCCTTATATACAACGAAGTGCCCGGCTCGGTGGGTATCCACTCGGCGTCTATGCGAAGAAGCTCTTTAAGGCACTCTACCACGAGGTCGCCGTCCAGCTCGGGCATGCACAGCCTTCTTGCCGAGTTGTTCATTCTCTTGAAGTTATCGTAGGGCCGGAACAGGGTTATTTGCCCTTCCTTGTTCTTGTAGGCCTTAAGCCCCTCGAAAATACCCTGCCCGTAGTGCAGGACGCAGGTCGAGGGCGGCATTTCAAAGGCGTCGTAGGGGATTATCTCAGGCTCCTGCCATGCTCCGTCTTTGTAGTCCATTACCAGCATGTGGTCGGTGAAGTATTTGCCGAACCCCAGCTTGGAAAAGTCGGGTTTTGCCTTTTTTGCTGCCGTAAGAGTAACTTTCATAATATCCACTCCTTTGCGAATAAATTAATATACGACATATTTGCTGTCTGTTTGTTTATGCCTGGCGCCGCCTTGAGTCAGCGTGCTGAGGTAGTTGTTAAGCGCCTCTCCGTCTTTTGCGGGGGCGGCTATTTCGAGGCTTACGCCTTCGCCGAACTCAACGGAAACAACCTTGAAGCCCGACTCCCGAAAGCGCTTTTCTGCCGCCTGATATTCCGAGTATGTCAGCTCGGCTTTGTAGATATCCGACCACACGCTCTTTACGATCTTTGCCGCCGAAACGCACTCGGCAACCGCCTTTGTGTAAGCGCCCACTAGCCCGCCCGCGCCCAGTTTTATGCCGCCAAAGTACCTTGTGACAACCGCCGTAACGCAATACAGCCCGTTTTTGGCAAGCACACCAAGCATGGGCTGTCCCGCCGTTCCCGAGGGCTCTCCGTCGTCCGAAAACCTCTGTTCGTTGGATTGCGGGTCGCCCACTATGGCGTAACAGTTGTGGGTGGCGTCCGAAAACTTTTTCTTTATGCCCGCCACAAACTCCAGCCCTTCGGCAAGGTTTTTTGTGTGCGCCATACGGCAAACGAAGCTGCTTCTGCTAATCTCGAAGCCGTACTCGGCCAAGCCCTCTATTGTAAGGAAGTCCTTCATCTGGGGACGACCCTCAGCCTCACCTTTTTGCCTTTATAGATCACGAAGCCGTTTTTAAGTTGCTCTTCGGTAAGGTCGGCGTCTATCGATGCCACTTTCTGCTCGTCTATCGTTACGCCGCCGCCGGCAATCAGCCTCTTGGCCTCTCCCTTGGAGGGGGCAAGGTTTAAGGCAACCATCATATCGACAACCTTTATAATGCCAAAGGGCATATCCGCCTCGGGCATTGCCGAGCCGTCGCCGAAAGCGCCTCTTGCCATCTCGAGAGCCTTTTGCGCCTCTTCCTCGCCGTGTACTATCTTTGTAACCTCGAATGCAAGCACCTCTTTGGCTTTATTGATTTCCTTGTCGAACGCCTTAACCGTCCTTCCGTCTATAACTGTTTCGGTATAGCACGAGCACATCCTGGTTATCTCATCGACGGGCACATAAGTTAAGTATTTCAGGCAGTTCTCGACATCGTTGTCGTCAACATTACGGAAGTATTGGAAGAACTCGTAGGGGCTTGTCTTGTTGGCGTCCAGCCACAGCGCGCCCTTCTGGGTCTTGCCCATTTTTTTGCCTTCGGAGGTTGTCAGCAGGGGGAAGGTGATGGCGTATGCGGTAACGCCTTCCTTTTTGCGTATAAGGTCGGCCCCCGCCAGTATGTTCGACCATTGGTCGTCGCCGCCGCATTGCAAGAGGCAGCCGTACTTTTTGTAAAGCACATAATAGTCGTAGCCCTGCATGAGCATATAGTTGAACTCAAGAAAGCTTAGGCCCTTTTCCATACGCGACCTGAAGCACTCGGCCGAAAGCATATGGTTAACAGAGAAATGCACGCCTATGTCGCGCAAAAACTCTATGTAGTTCAAATCAAGCAGCCAGTCTGCGTTGTTCACCATAACGGCGGCGTTTTCGCCCTCGAAGGAGAAGAACCTCGACATCTGCTCTTTGAACTTCGCCACATTGTTGGCGATGGTTTCCTTTGTCATCATCGAGCGCATATCCGTCCTGCCCGTGGGGTCGCCCACCATGGCTGTGCCGCCGCCGATAAGCACTATCGGCCTGTGCCCCGCCCTTTGTATGCGTCCCATCGCCATAAGGGCGAGGAAATGCCCCGCGTGCAGGCTGTCGGCTGTCGGGTCGAAGCCTACATAAAAGGTTACGCTTTCTTTACCTAGTTTTTCGTAGAGTTCGTCCTCAAAAACGGTTTGTTTTACGAGGCCTCTTTCTTTAAGTGTGTCAAGTATGTTGGCCATAATGTTCTCCGATGTATCAGATCGCGGCTTGCCGCTGTTTGTAGTATTTATTATGCAGAAGCTCTGTAGCTATGTTGAATTTTGTGGACATCATTTCTCTGTCGAAGCAGAAACGGAAGATATCCTCGCCGCGGAAGAAGTCTATCGCCGTGCCCAGTATAAAGCTGATCGAGGGCGAGGCAGCGATAGGGAAGAACAGCGACTTTCCGCCTTCTCCCTCATAGGTGAAACCCTCTTTGGAGAGTGTCAGCTTTCCCCGCTCGGCGGCGTAAAAGTTGCCCGAGGCGTCGTCGTTCATGGCAAGCCCGACATCGTCGCAAACCAGCTTATAATCGTCGGTCGCCTCTATCTCTTTCGCGACGGCTTCCTTCTGGAACTTATACCAAAGGTCTATCCTCGGGAAGCACACACCGCCCGGTAAGGCGGAAATTTTTCCGTATTTATCGAGCCTCGCCGCGTTTCCGCACTCGCCGCAGCAGATGGTATCTCCCTCGGCCTCCATCTTAAACTCGGCATGGCAACGGGGGCACTTATATAGCAGGGTATTGAGCCCGAGCGCCGTGTTTTTGCGCCCCGAGGAGATATGGTTTTTCTCCTGGTACTCAAACTCGTTGTAGCGAATCTCCTCTTTAAGCCGCCTGTGCATTTCGTCCACGCTAAGCGAATCCACTTCCTCTTTCGTGAACAAAACCTTTGCCTCGGCCTCGGCCTTTACGGGCTTAAGTATAAGGTTATACCGCGGCATGGCGAGGTAGCCGCCCTTGAAGTGCACATAGACCACGGGCACGCCCAGCCATTTTATCAGCTTCGCGATATTGGGCTCGAGGCCGGATTCGGTGCCGTCTATCGACACCCTTCCCTCGGGGTAGAGCCCCACGCTTATGCCCTTGTCTATCATCTTCTTTATCGACTTTACGCACTCGTAATCGGCGACAAACTGCCTTTTGGGTATGGAGTTTTTCATTATCCTTAACGCCCACGAGCTGCTGTCGTTGTAGTAAAGGTTCCTTGCCACCACGAAGCTAAGGCGTTTCGGGAACAGCAAATAGGACATAAAGAGGAAGTCGATGGACGAAACATGGTTTCCTATCACCAGCACGGGGTCTTTTAAAGCCCTTACCTCTTTAAGGGCTTTTCGGTTCAGGATTTTCAGCCTGAAGGCGACCCTCAGCAATAAAGCGCCCAGCACGATTATAAGATAAACAAAAAAGTTTGTCTTTTCGAACAGGGGCTTTGTCGGTACTGCGCCTTGCTTTTTTTTCATAAAGCCTCCTAAAGGCCAATTATACCCCTTTACGGGTGCGGTAATCGCCCCTCTTTATTTCGGTAATTTTATCACAAAAAACGCCCGTTTGCAACCAAAGGGACGCCCGCGGGCGCAATTAATAAATATTTTATTAAATTTTATGTCGGATTCAGGTCAAAAACCGCTCGTTATAGGCAACCGCCTGTCCTCTTCTCTGCGCCGCCGCGATAGCCGCCCAGCACAGGGCAAACACGAGGCTTCCCGCCAGGGTTATATATGCCGAAAGGGCGGTCACGGGCGGGAAGTATAGGTACTTGTCGACTATCCCAACGAACACGGGCAATAGCGCCGTAAACGCCGTGCATACGGCAAACCCTATGACGGCGCCCGCGGCAGACATCGCCAGACCTTCCGACGCCGCGAAGGCAAGATACCCGTTCTGCGAAAGCCCGCTTAAGCGGTATAGCCTAAATTCGGATTTTCTGTCGTAAACGGTCACCACCGAAACATTGATGAGCCCGATGATTCCCACCGCTATCATTGCGTACTGTATTATTCCCAATATGCCCAATATGCCCTGAAGCCCGGTGCTTTCGGCGTCCGTCCATTCCTCAAAAGTCAAAACAAAACTTCTTTCGAGGTTTTGCGCCTCGACGGCCTTTATAAGCCCGAGGAGCGCGGCGCTCCCGTCTGCGCCTTCCTTAAAGTCGGCAAAGATATCGAGCCACCCCGCCATATCCTTTAAGGCGTCATATTTTACATAACCTACGCGGTCATACCTTGTTATGGTGTAGTCCACCCCGACAATGGTAAAGGTTATGGCGTCATCCTTGTGCTGGTCGGGTTCGGGGTAATAGGTTACCGTATCGCCCACAGAGTACCCGAAGCGTATCATCATATCCTCGCTGAGCACGAGAGGGTTTTGCGCCTTCTCCCACCTTTCCTTCGTGCCCTCGCCGAGGTTGGGGGCGCAATGCTCTAGCATCCAATACGAGTCCACCCCGTAAAGCGTAAAATACTTTTCGGCGGAGGTGAGGTCCATCCTGCCCTTCGGCAAAACAAAATCCACCGAGGTCATAAACCCGACTTCCTCTATGCCGTCGGCGTAAAGGCTGTTTATTAGCTTAAACCTCTGCTCGTCCGAAACATTCGACGCGACCGATATGACGGCGTCGGCTCTGTACCTCGAAGTAAAAGGGGTTACAGCGTACTTTACAAGCCCCACAATCTGCACGACGACAAACGAAAACGCCACTATAACCGCCGAAAGCGTGGTTATAGTCCGCATGGCCTTGTTTCTGTTGGGGGTTAAAGTCCCCAGACCGAACCCGCCGCTTGGTTTTATCTTTCTCAGCAGGGCGGTTACCCCCTTCAAAACTATGGGGGCGGCAAGGGAGATCCAGACAATAATAAGGGCTATGTCTATTATGCTCAGAAGGGCGACCCAGATGCCGCTCAAAAAGGTTGTGGCGGCAAGGCTGCCGGCGGCAACCACGGTCACGATCGCAAAGGGTACGGGTTTGGGGGCTTTTGCGTTTCGGGGGCTGTCCGAGTTAAGCTCCCTTATAGTCTTTTTGCTCACGGCTATAACGGGCGCGAGCGAGGCGGCAATGGTGACGACAACCGAGATAATCAGGCTTACGGCAAATTTCCAGAAACCGTAAGTAATCAAATCCCTCGCGTGAGGTATCATGCTGTTTACGGTAAGCTGCATACCGAACCTGCCCAGGGCCAGCCCGATGGCGCTTCCCGCTATGGCGTACAAGGCGACCTCAAACAGCATTATGAGGGCTGTCATTGCGGGCGAAGCCCCCGCCGCCTTAAAGACAACCATTTCGCGGGTGCGCTTCCTGGCGATAATCATGTAAGAAGTCAGAAGTATCATTCCCATCGTAGCCACTATAAAAACAAGCCCGATGGCAAACAGCAGGGTATTGCTGAAAACTATCTCTTTAACATCCGAATAATTGTTGCCCTCTGAGCAGCTTACGGCGGGCAGTACCTCGCCGAAGGCTTCCTCGTATCTGGTGAACAAAGAGGGATCTTTGAAGGTGATATACACGGCGGAAACCATGCCGTAATCGCCCACCGCCGAAAAATCGGCAAGGATGTTTATGTTTGCCGCCGATTTGAATATCCCCTCGTCGGCGGCAATGTACATGACATACATCTTTACATACCTGTCGAAAGAGGGAATGTAAACCTCAACATAGTCGCCCGCCTTGAGGTTGGCGTTTTGGGCGAAGGTGTAGCCTACAATAACGGGGATAACCCCGCTTTTGTTTTCCCTGAAATCGACATACTTAAGGTTATGGGCGGCAATGTAATCGTTTAAGTCGGTTGCCTCAAGAAGCACGGTTTTTGTGCCGCTGCCCGTTTTCATAACGGTCGTGAACTTCAGAAAGTACTCCGCCCTTACAATCTCGTCGGGGTTTTTGCCAAGTACCGAATCCACCCTCGCGCGGCTGAACAGCTCCCCCGCGCTGCCGTTGCTGCCAAGCAGCATATCCGCCCCCTGCGCCACACGGTCGTTTTCGGTCATGTTCAGGTTATAGAAGATGTCCGAAATCGAAAAAGACGCGAAAACCATCGCCGTAACCACGGCGACGGTAAGGATTATTATAAATACCTGCGCTTTGCTGTCGGCGGCGCTGCGCAGGGTATGGCGAAGTAGGGGCTTCATTCTATTCTTCCGTTTTCCCGTCTGTTATTTCGTTGTTTTCTTTTTCTGTTTCCGCGCTCTTTGCAGCCTCGGGGCTTCCCCCGCTTATCCTGCCGTCCTTTATCTCTATTATGCGGTTGCCGTAGGAGGCGTTTTGCATACTGTGGGTAACCTGCACGATCGTCGTGCCCAGCTCGGCGTTTATCTTCGCGAGAAGCTCCATCGTTTCCCGGCCCGTCTTGCTGTCGAGGTTTCCCGTGGGCTCGTCCAGGAAGATTACTTTGGGGTCGAATATAAGCCCCCTCGCGATTGCCGCCCTCTGCTGCTCGCCGCCCGACAGGGTGGAGGGCAGCTTATCCCTCTGCGCCGTAATGCCGAGGTAATCCATAAGCTTTTCGGCCTTTTCGGCGTAGGCCTTCGTTTGTTTTCCGTCAAGGATGATGGGAAGCATTATATTCTCGTACACCGTAAGGTAGGGGGCGAGGTTGAAAAACTGAAACACAAAGCCTATCTTTGTGCGGCGGAGCTTGGCAAGCTCTTTTTCTTCCATCGCCGAGATTTCGGCGCCGTCCAAAAACACCTTGCCCGATGTCGGCCTGTCTATGCCGCCCAGAATACTAAGCAGGGTAGACTTGCCGCTTCCGGAAGCGCCTATTATAGACACAAAGTCGCCGTACTCGATCTCCAGGCTGACATCGTCCAGGACCTTGATGTTCGGGCTGAAAACCTTAACAATGTTTTGCGCTTTAATCATAGCTTTCTCCGTTTATGCCGCCGATACCCCGATGTAGGCGAGGTAGCTTAGCAATATAAGCGATGTGGACATCTGCATCCCCCGCCCTATGTCGGGGGCGTAAGCGGTTATCTCTTCAATATAACCCAATATGGCGTCTACATTCGCCGTGTGTTTAAGGTAATTTTCGTATTCGAGTTCTCTCGCCTCGGTTTCGGCAGCGGCGAGTCTTAAAAACGCTTCAAAAACGGCGTCTATCCGTGTAAGCTCCTCTGCGTACACCTCTTCGAATACCAATTCGGCGTCCGCCACGGCTTTGAGGTTGGCGTTAATCGAGGCTATTTTTTCTTTAAGCTCGTTCTCGCCTATTCCCGACTCCCGCGAAGCATATTCAAGCCCCTTCCTGGCGGCGGAAACCAGATAAAGGGCGGTTTCGGCAAGCGAAACATCCTTTTCGGCCTTAATGTAATCGTGGTAAGGGTAGGCGACCTTGTTGTCGAGCGCCAGAAGCGTTTCGCTCAGGAAGGCAACCCCGAACCCGAACAGCTCGGAAGAAGCCTCGACGGCGCCAAGAATGTTGCCCACGGTATCCTTTTTTTCCTCGGGAATGTTATCCAGAATCTCGCCGAGGTAAACGCTTCCGAACAAATCGTTAAGTTTCCGCACCCCGAAGGTATTTATGATTTTGCGGTACTCGCTTCCCAGCTCGTAAAGCATCTCTACCGCCGCCCTCGCGGTTGCCAGGTCGGTGTTTTTGCCCAGGGTATCGATTTCCCGCATTACCACAGCCGTGCGGGCGAAAAGTATGACAAAGCTTCTTTCGCCAAGCTCCTCTATAAGCTTTTTGTCGTCCCCCCGCGAAACAGAAAAGGCAAGCTGATACATCACCCGCCCCGCTTCCTCGGGGGTAAGCCCCGTATCCTTCATTAGCTGCTCAAACAAGACGCCCCAGTCGAGCCCGCCAAGAAGCCTGTAAAAGTTATCGGTATCGTTCTTCTGGTCTGTCATCAGTACGGCGGCAACAAAAATAATGAGGGGTAAACTCTCGGGGTTGTCGGGATTTATTTCGTGCTGCTCTTTAATAAAATTCTCGTAATCCGCAGACACCTTTTTGAGGTATCCGCCGAAGGCCGCCAGCTTTTCGCAGGGCACTCTCGCCCGCCTGAACGCCTCGATAACGGAGTCACCCCAGGCGTGGGCGATATTGGCGTTCATTCCGCTTAGGGCATCAAGAAAATCCTTGCTGAAAACGGCGGCAAGCGCCTTTTCAAAATCTTTTATAAATTCGTTTCTCGTCGAAATATCGTACTGAAAAGGGGCGTCGGAGATAATCCCCGAAGCCTCTCCGCCCTCCCCTCTCCCTATGATGCCGCGGGTGGCGGGCCTTCCCCGGTTGTTAAGTATAACCGTCGCGGCGGTAAGCGAAGCTATAAGCAGGATGGCTATCGCCGGCGCGAGCGCCGCCCAAATGGCATTTATAGAGATTTTTTTACCTTTCATACTCGCACAAATTATACAATATATAAATATAAAGGTCAACAGCAAAGCTCCGTTTGCTGTCTTATTAAGCGAAGGTAAATAAATGCAACCGCCGCGCGCGGTTTTACATTAACGGCATTTTGCCACCCCGCGAAACTGTATTTTACGATTTCCGCCAAAATGGAACCCCCTTTCATTTAGCATTAAGTTTCTTTATTACAAATATTGGTAAAGGCACTCGAATTTTCTTGCGTCCCGGGCGTGTTTATGGTAAAATACAGCGAAAGATAAAGGAGAAAATTCTTCCCGACCTCCGATATCAAAGAGGTGAGATGATGAGAGGCTTACTTACATTAAGGTCCTTGTCCGTCCCCGAGATAATGGACATAATAGATTTGGCGATACGCTTTAAGAAAGGGTTGACCGTTAATTATTCAGGAAAGAAAATGGTCAACCTTTTTTATGAGAATTCGACCCGCACACAATACAGTTTCCAGATCGCGATGATGAACTTAGGCATCCAGCCCCTCAGCTTCAACCTCGCGGGCTCCAGCGTCGCCAAAGGCGAAACGCTCTACGACACCGTGCGCACATTTGAAGCCCTCGGAGTGGACGGCATAGTAATCCGCCACAAACAGGATGTTTTTTATAAAGAATTAGAAACAATCAAAGTCCCCATCTTTAACGGCGGCGACGGCACCAGCGACCACCCCACCCAAACCCTTCTCGACCTAATGACGATTTATGAGGAGTTCGGAAGGTTCCAGGGGCTAAAAATCTGCCTCGTCGGCGATATCAGGCACTCGAGGGTTGCCCACGGCAACGCCGAGGTCATGAAGCGCCTCGGGATGGAAGTTTATATAAGCGGCCCGCCCGAATTCTGCGACGATACGGGCAAATTCCTTCCCTTAGACAAAGCCATAAAGGTCTGCGACATCATCAACCTGCTCAGGGTGCAGATGGAGCGCCACGAGGAGGAGATGAAAATCTCCAAAGAAGAATACCACCAGAAGTGGGGCATGACCATACAGCGCGTGGGCGCCATGAAGAGGGGGGCTATCATTATGCACCCGGCGCCCATTAACAGGGGCGTCGAAATCGCATCCGAGGTCGCCGAGTGCGTTTCCAGCAGGATTTACAAGCAGATAGAAAACGGCGTGTACATCCGCATGGCGGTAATCAGCATGGCGCTGGAGGGCAAGCTGTGATTGCTTTAAAGAACGGCTATATTCTGGAGGGTGGCGCCCTCAAAAGGGCGGATATCCTCATCGACGGGGGAATTATTGCCAAAATTGCTCCTTACATAGAGGTCTCGCCTTCGGACGAGGTTTTCGATTGTTTTGGGCATTGGATAACGGCGGGAGCGGTAGATGTTCACGCCCATTTAAGAGAGCCGGGATATACCCACAAAGAAACAATTTTATCGGGTACGGCATCCGCCGCCAAAGGCGGCATAACCTCGCTTATGTCTATGCCCAACCTTAACCCCTGCCCCGATTCTCCCGAAAACCTGGCCGTACAGCAAAAAATAATAGATAAAGACGCTTTGGTAAAGGTCTACCCCTTCGCCGCCCTGACTTTAGGCGAAAAGGGCGAAAGGCTTGCGGACATAAAAGCGCTTGCCTCTTTGGTTAAGGGCTTCAGCGACGACGGCAGGTGCGTTAATAATCTCAAACTTTTAGAAGAGGGCATGCGCCTTATTAAAAAGGAGGGCGGAATAATAGCCTCCCACCCCGAGGCCGAAGGCTATCCCGCCGACGAGGCCGAATGGGTAGCGGTAGAGCGTGAAGCGGAGCTTGCCATTAAAACGGGCTGCCGGTACCATTTCTGCCACCTCTCCCTCAAAAAAAGTTTCGACATCTTAAGGCAGGCAAAGAAAGCGGGCGGGGATATCACCTGCGAGGTAATGCCCCACCACCTGTTTTTAGACGGGCGGGATATAAAGGGCAACCCCGACGCCAAGATGTCGCCGCCGCTTAGAAGCCCCCGCGACAGGGAGGCAACCTTGACGGCGCTTCTCGACGGCACGGCGGATATGATAGCCACCGACCACGCACCGCACTCCCCCGAGGAAAAGGCTCTGCCCTTCGATCAATCGCCCAACGGCATAATAGGGTTCGAAACCCTTATGCCTCTTGTTTTCACGGGGCTTGTCAAGACGGGGCTCGCGGCATACGAAGATATGCAAAAATGGGTTACGATAAACCCCGCGACAAGATTTGGTATCCCGTATGGGCAGGTTAAGGAAGGCGGGCTTGCCGACCTCGCCGTTTTGGATATCTCAAACCCGCATGTTTACGAGGCGGTAGAGGTTGTAAGCAGGAGCAAAAACTCCCCCTTCTTCGGCAGCAAACTTTACGGTTTTAATTCGCTTACGGTCGCCGTAGGCAAGGTGATATATGACAGAACAGGAGGACACGATGAAAGAAAGGATGCTGGTGCTGGAAAACGGCAAAGTTTTCCGCGGCCAGGGGCTGGGAAGCGGCGGTAAAAGTATCGCCGAAATCATCTTCAACACCTCGGTTGTCGGGTATCAGGAGATTATTTCCGACCCCGCCAACCACGGGAAGATGATTGTAATGACCTATCCCCTTATCGGGAATTACGGGCTGACGGACGAGGACTACGAATCAAAGGGGATACATATTTCGGGGCTTATAGTCCGCGAGTACAACGACACCCCCTCTAACTTCAGGTTTACAAAGACCTTGGGCGAGGTACTTGAGGATAACGGAATAGCGGGGATAAGCGGTATAGACACAAGGGAGCTAACGGTAATCCTTAGGGAGCAAGGCACCATGAAAGCGATGATTTGCGACGCTTCAGAAGACCCCGAGGGTTGTGTGGCCGAGCTTAAGGCCGCAAAACTTCCCCAAAGCAGGGTGGCCGAGGTATCCTGCAAAAAGATATGGTACGCCCGCACCCGAAACCCCATCTACACGGTGGTGGCGCTCGATTCAGGCATTAAGCACAGCGTAATAAACAGCCTGAAGGAAAGCGCCTGCAATGTCGTGGTCGTGCCTTACGACACACCCAAAAGCGTAATAATGAGGTACCGCCCCGACGGCTTGTTTATCTCCAACGGGCCGGGAAGCCCCGAGGATGTCAAGCCCGCCATCGAACTAATCAGAAGCATGAAGGGCACACTTCCGATATTCGGCGTAGGTATGGGCAGCCAGCTTATAGCCCTCGCCTACGGCGCAAAAACGGTAAAGATGAAGCACGGGCACTACGGCGGCAACCACCCCATACAAAGCCTTTCCGACGGCAAAGTAGGGGTCGCCGCCCAGAACCACTCTTACGCAATAGTAAGAGACAGCCTAACCGGCACCGGGCTTGAGGTAAGCCATATTAACCTTACCGACGGCGACATCGAAGGCGTAAGGGACGAGAAGAACAAGGTTATAGGCGTGCAGTTCGAACCCGAGGAAGGATATCAAGGGTTTATCGACATGATGAGAGCAGGCGGAGGAATCGGAAATGCCCAAGAGAACAGATATTAAGAAAATAATGGTCATAGGAAGCGGCCCGATAGTAATAGGGCAGGCGGCGGAGTTCGACTACGCCGGCACACAGGCCTGCCTCGCGCTCAAAGAGGAAGGCTACGAGGTGGTGCTTGTTAACAGCAATCCCGCCACCATAATGACGGACGCCAAGATGGCGGATAAAGTGTATATGGAACCGCTTAACCTCGAGTATGTGTCTAAGATAATACGCAAAGAGCGCCCCGACGGCATACTTTGCGGCCTGGGCGGGCAGACGGGCTTAAACCTCGGTATGCAACTATATAAAAGCGGCGTGCTTGAAGAGTGCGGTGTCGAAATGCTGGGCACAAGCTACGAGGCAATAGCCAAGGCAGAGGACAGGCAGCTCTTCCGCGACCTCTGCGTAAGCATAGGAGAGCCCGTCTTACAATCTTACACGGCAAACACCGTAGAGGAAGCGCTGAAGTCGGCGGCGGAGATAGGCTATCCCATAATCGTCCGCCCCGCCTTTACTCTGGGCGGCACGGGCGGCGGCTTCGCCGACAACCCCGAGGAACTAAAAGAGCTTGCCAAAAACGGGCTTAAGCTCTCACCCGTATCGCAAATCCTCATAGAAAAGTCCATAAAGGGATTCAAGGAGATAGAGTTCGAGGTTATGCGCGACGCCGGCGACACCGCGATAGCAATCTGCTGTATGGAAAATGTAGACCCCGTCGGCGTGCATACGGGCGACTCGTGGGTGGTGGCGCCCAGCCAGACGCTCTCCAACAAAGAGTACCAGATGCTCAGGAGCGCGGCTCTGCGCATAATAAGGGCGCTTAAGATAGAGGGCGGCTGCAACATCCAGTTTTCTCTCGACCCGTTCTCGTTCGAATACTATGTAATCGAGGTTAACCCCAGGGTTAGCCGCTCGAGCGCCTTAGCTTCCAAGGCTACGGGCTACCCCATCGCGAGGGTAACCGCGAAAATCGCCTGCGGCCTTAGGCTGCACGAGCTAAAGCTTGCGACGGCTTCGGCGGCGTTCGAACCCTCCGTCGATTATGTAGTCGCCAAAGTTCCCCGCTTCCCCTTCGACAAGTTCACCGACGCCAACCGCAGGCTAAACACCCAGATGAAGGCGACGGGCGAGGTTATGAGCATCGGAAGGACGGTAGAGGAAGCGTTCCTTAAGGCCATACGCTCGCTGGAAACGGGGCTTTGCCACATCGAAATCCCGAGGTTAACTAACCTAAGTAACCACGACCTTGTAGACCTCATTATCGAAAACACCGACGAGCGCATTTTTGCCGTCGCCGAGGCGTTAAGGCGGGAAATAACCATCGACTACCTTTACAACATCACCAAGATAGACAGGTTCTTCCTGGACAAGATAGCCAAGATAGTCGAGTACGAGAAGGTAATCAAAGAGAACAAAAACAATATCGAGGTTCTCAAAGAGGCAAAAAGGCGGGGTTTCTCCGACGAATATATCGCCAAGTGCTGGAAAACAACCTTCGAGAAAATATACGGGCTGCGCAAGAAAAACGGCATCTACCCCGTCTATAAGAGGATAGACACCTGCGCGGGCGAATTCCCCACCCCCATATCCTACCTGTATTCGACCTACGAGAGCGAGAACGAGTCCCCGCTCGGCGACAAAGAAAAGGTAATAGTCTTCGGCAGCGGGCCGATAAGGATAGGCCAGGGCATAGAGTTCGATTACTCTACCGTGCACGCCGTATGGGCTATACAAGAGGCGGGCTACGAGGCTATTATAATAAACAACAACCCCGAAACGGTGTCCACCGACTACACGCTTAGCGACAAGCTGTACTTCGAGCCCTTAACCTTCGAGGATGTGATGAACATCGTCGACTACGAAAACCCCAAGGGCGTTATCGTCGCACTGGGCGGACAGACGGCGATTAACCTCGCCGGCGACCTCTTCGCCGCGGGCGTCAATATTCTCGGCACCGACAGCAAGAGCATAGCCGTGGCGGAGGACAGAAAGCTGTTTGAGGAGCTTCTAAAAAATTTAGGCATACCCATGCCCAAGGGCGAGTCCGTATACAATGTGGAGGACGGCAAGGCAGCGGCAAAGGCGATAGGCTACCCCGTGCTTGTGCGCCCCTCGTATGTCTTGGGCGGGCGCATGATGCATATCGTCTACGACGAGAAATCCCTCTGCACTTACCTTAACGAGGCGGTAAAGCTCAACGAAAATCACCCCGTGCTAATCGATAAATACATAGAAGGCAGGGAGTGCGAGGTCGACGCCGTTTGCGACGGCGAGGATGTCTTTATCCCCGGCATAATGGAGCACATCGAAAAGGCGGGCGTGCACAGCGGCGACTCTATGAGCGTCTATCCCGCTTACTCGCTTTCGGACAGGGTGCAAAAGACGATAATCGACTATACCAAAAAGATTGCATTAGCCTGCGGCATAGTAGGGCCCTTCAACATCCAGTTCGTAATAGACTCGATGGACAGGGTTTACATAATAGAGCTTAACCCGAGGAGCAGCCGCACGGTGCCCTTCCTCGCAAAAGTTACGGGCGCGCCCATAGCCAACATAGCCACAAAGGTTATGCTCGGAAAAAAGCTTAAGGAGTTAGGGTACACGGGAGTGCTTCCCCGTAAGCGCAGGTGGTTTGTAAAGTCGCCCACCTTCTCCTTCTCGAAGTTAAGCGGGCTGGACGCCGTGCTTTCCCCCGAGATGAAATCTACGGGCGAGGCGATAGGCTACGACGACAACTTCTACAGGGCAATCTACAAGGCGATATCCGCAAGCGGGCTTAGGGTAGCGAATTACGGCACCGTGTTTGCCACAATAAGCGACCACGACAAGGAGAGGGCTCTGCCGCTTATAAGGCGCTTCTACGACCTCGGCTTTAACATCGAGGCGACGCAGGGCACCGCCGAGTTCCTAAAGGCTCACGGCATACGCACCAAGGTAAAGAAGAAGATTTCGCAGGGCAGCGAAGAGATCCCCGAATCGCTGCGCAAAGGCTACATCACCTATGTGGTTAACACCATAAGTGAGGACGAGCCTGAGGTCAGAAGGGACGGCGTTATGATACGCCGAACGGCTGTAGAAAACAATGTGCCCGTCTTTACCTCGCTTGACACCGTTAACGCACTCCTCAATGTCCTTGAGGAAATAACCATAGGCATCTCAACGATAGGGTAAGGTATAATGAAACTCACGACCCTCGAAGTAATCTCCAACAGGCAGCTAAACCCCCGCACCTACGAGCTGATACTTAGCGGGGATATCCCTCCCGTAAAGAGCGGGCAGTTTGCCGACCTCGCCGTTAAGGGATGGTTTCTTAAGCGCCCCTTCAGCATAGCCGATTGCGAGGGCGGAAGAATTACCGTCCTGTATAAGGCCATAGGCGGCGGCACGAGGGAGATGGCCGGCTGGAAAAAGGGAGATACCACAGACGCCCTTGTATGCATAGGGGAAGGCTTCGATACCTCGGCTTGCCTAAAGCCCCTTCTTGTTGGCGGCGGCATAGGCGCGGCGCCCCTGTACCTTCTCGCCAAAGAATTTAACGCAATGGGCATAACCCCCGATATACTTCTTGCCTTCAGGGACAAGGAAGAAGCGTATTACATAGACGAATTCAAGGCGCTGGGTAATGTTTACCTTTCTACCGATAACGGCAGTTTGGGATACAAAGGCAACGCTTTGGAGGCTCTGAAGTATTACAATCTTGAATTTGACCGCTACTACGCCTGCGGGCCTCTGCCGATGCTTAAGGCGTTTGCCGAGTATTCAAGACAAGGGCAGCTATCTTTAGAGGCGCGCATGGGCTGCGGCTTCGGCGCGTGCATGGGCTGCTCTATAAAGACCAAGGGCGGGCCGAAGAGAGTTTGCAAGGAAGGCCCCGTGTTTCGGGCGGATGAGGTGATTTTCTGATGGACTTAAGAGTTAACCTTTTGGGATACACACTGGATAACCCCGTAATTCCGGCAAGCGGGACTTTCGGTTTCGGCTACGAGTTTGCCGAGTTTTACGACATAAACTGCTTAGGCTCTATAAGCCTTAAGGGCACCACTCTGGAGCCGCGCTACGGCAACCCCCTGCCGCGCATAGCCGAGTGCCCCTCGGGGCTGCTTAACTCGATAGGGCTTCAGAATCCCGGCGCGCAAAAGGTTGTCACGGAAGAGCTTGCAAAGCTTGGCAGGGTTTACGGCAAGAAGGTTATTGCAAATGTCGGAGGCTCGGCAATCGATGACTATGTACAAACCGCCTCTGAATTTAACAACGCCGACAGCGTTTTTGCCATAGAGCTTAACATAAGCTGCCCCAATGTAAAGCACGGAGGCATGGCTTTCGGCACAGACCCTAAGGTTGCCGCCGAGCTTGTAAGGGAAGTAAAGAAGGCTTCAACTAAGCCCGTTATGGTAAAGCTTAGCCCCAATGTAACCGATATAACCGAGCTTGCAAAAGCCGTCGAGGGGGCGGGCGCAGACGCCGTAAGCCTGATTAATACCCTTGTGGGCATGAGGATAGACTTAAGGACGGCAAAGCCCATACTTTCCGCCGTATCGGGCGGGTACAGCGGCCCCGGAGTTTTCCCTGTCGCCTTAAGAATGGTGTATCAGGTAAAGAAAGCTGTGGGCATACCCGTGGTCGGCATGGGCGGCATTATGACAGCTTACGATGTAATTGAGATGATGTACGCGGGGGCAGCGGCGGTTATGGTGGGCACGGCCAACCTTGTTAACCCTTACGCCTGCCGCGACATAATAGCCTCGCTTCCGCGGGTAATGGAGGAGCTTAACATAAGCTCGCTTAAAGAAATTATAGGGAGGGCCCACAATGGATAGGGATGTAATTATAGCCTGCGATTTCAGCTCAAAAGAAGCCCTGTACGGCTTCCTCGGTAAGTTCGGGGATATCAAGCCATTTCTTAAGGTAGGGATGGAGCTTTTCTACAAGGAAGGCCCCGGCATGGTGAGAGAGCTTAAGGAAAAGGGGTATAAGATTTTCTTAGACCTTAAACTGCACGACATACCCAACACAGTCTACCGCGCAATGAAAAACCTTGCCTCTTTGGGCGTGGATATCACCAATGTGCACGCCGCGGGCGGCACCGAGATGATGAGGTACGCAAAGAGGGGCTTGGAGGAAGGAGCGCGGGGCAATCTCCCCTTGCTTATATCTGTAACTCAGCTTACCTCCATAAGCGAGGAGATACTGCGAAAAGAGCTGTTGATAGGCGCCTCGCTTGCCGACACCGTAAAGGCTTACGCCCAAAACACAAAAGAAGCGGGGCTGGACGGTTGCGTTTGTTCGCCGCTTGAGGCCCCCATAATCGCGGGTTTGGGGCTCTTAAGCGTCACTCCCGGCATTAGAATGGAGGGCGACGGCAAGAACGACCAGAAGCGTGTAACCACCCCGGCCATGGCAAGAGAACTTGGAAGCGCCTACATAGTTGTGGGAAGAAGCATAACGGGAGCCGCCGACCCTGCCGAGGCGTATACAAGATGCATGAAAGAATTTATAGGCTAAAGGAGAAAAAATATGAGCGTAGACAGGACACAAACAGCGGCCGAAATAGCCAAAGCCTTGCTTTCCGTTAAGGCCGTATTCTTAAGGCCGAGCGAGCCCTTCACCTGGGCGAGCGGGATAAAGTCGCCCGTATACTGCGACAACCGGCTTACCCTTTCTTATCCCGAGGTAAGGCGCAAGCTGGAAAACGCTTTGGCCCTTACGATAAAGGCGGAGTACCCCGGATGCGAGGCGCTTATGGGCACCTCGACGGCGGGCATCCCCCACGCTGCGATAGCCTCCGAGATTTTAGGGCTTCCCATGGGCTATGTGAGAAGCTCGGCGAAGGCGCACGGCAGGAATAACCTTATCGAGGGCTTGCCTCCCGTGGGCAAAAAGGTTGTCGTTGTCGAGGATCTTATTTCCACCGCCGGCTCGGCGATAGAAGCCGCCGAAGCCTTAAGGGAAGCAGGCGCCGAGGTACTCGGCATCGCCTCGATATTCACCTATGGGCTGGAAAAAGGAAGGCAAAACCTCGAAACGGCGGGGCTTAAGAATGTATCCCTCACGAATTTTACCGTGCTCGCCGAGGTTGCCCTTGAGGAAGGGTATATAAACCAGGCGGAGTATGAGATGGCGATGAGGTTTATAGCCAACCCCCAGGACCCGTCCTGGATGGGCTAAAGATAATATTAAGTTGACAAGTTGCACATTGGCGGTTTTTCGCCAAAAGGAAAGCCATGCCGCTTAACAAGCGGCTGTTTCTTTGAATATTTAATTGAGTCGGGTTTTGGCAAACCGGTTCGCGGCGACCGATTGTAGTAATAAATACTGTCGAACAGGGACAAACAAAAGAGCGCCTGTCGGGCGCTCTTTGATATTAACTATTATCTTAAATGCCGCCAAGCGGCCGCCTTATTTATCCCAGCTTTACGATTCCTTTGAGCTGGTCGAGTATGGGCATTATCTTTGCGGCGACGGCGGGCCACATGATGTAGCAGACTATGATGCCCGCGATTAAGGGGATAACTACGAATATCAGGGTAAGGATGAGCAGGGCGCGGGCGTAGTTAACCTTGCTGGGGCTGGTGCTGTCGGTGAAAGCCCAGTAGAAAAGGCATACCAGACCGACAAGGGGGATGGCGGTAAGGAATATCGTGCCTATCCATTGGGTGGTGGTAACGGCGTTGGAAAACTTGCCAAGCCTTTGGGGGACCGGACGGCTTTCGGTGCGGGCGTACCCGTATTGGGAGCGCTGCTCCATATTCATCTTGTTGCCGTCGGGCTGATAGGGGTTGTAAGAATAGTAAGCCATTTATACCTCCGACAATGCCCTTATTTGATTAAAAACACCATCGCCTCGTAGGGCCTTAGTACCATATCCTCGGGAGCGGTGCGGTCGTAGCCGTAGTTGTGAAGCTTGAGCTCGCAGGTTTCGTAGGCAAGGTCTTTGGTCGCCTTGAACTCCACGGGCTTATTCTTGAAGTTGCACAACACAAACAGCTTTTCGCCGTGCCACCAACGCTCGTAGCAGTATATGTCTTTGTGCGAAGCGTAGTTTTCTTTATAGTTTCCGTATTTGATTATATCATTATTTTTGCGGAATGCAATAAGTTTTTTGTAGAAGTTAAGGATGGAGTCGGGATCGGCAAGCTCGGCCTCGACATTAATTTCCTTGTAATTGGGGTTGACATTTATCCATGGCGTGCCGCTTGTAAAGCCGGCGTTCTCCTGAGCGGACCACTGCATGGGGGTGCGCGCGTTGTCCCTGCCCCTTATGTTCATAACCTTCAGAACCACCTTGCGGAGAAGGGGCTCGAAGACGCCCAAAGCCTTGCGGACATATCGGATGACGACATCCTTGTGCTCGTCGAGGCTCTTGAAGGGATAGTTTGTCATACCGATTTCCTGCCCCTGATACACATAGGGCGTGCCCTGCTGCATATAAAGCGAGATGGCGAGCATCTTGGCGGCTTCCTTGCGCAGGTTGCCGTAGTCGCCCGTGAAGCGCTTTAAGCTTCTCGGCTGGTCGTGGTTTTCGTAGTACAGGCTGTTCCAGCCCTTGTCCCTAAGCCCTAACTGCCACTTGGCGAAAACGGCTTTTAGGCGGGGCAGCGAGAGCTTTTTGGGAAACATCCGGAAATATCTGTCTACCTCGACATGCTCGAACATGAACACGGTGTCTAACTCGCCGCGGGACTCGTCGGTGTAAAGCTGCGCCTGTTCGATTGTTACGCCCGCAGCTTCGCCCACAGTCATGCAGTCGTACTTGGAAAGCACCTCGGTGAACAGTTCGTTTAGGTATTTGTGAATGTTGGGACCGTGCGTGAAGTGCTCGTCGCCCACAGCGCCGATGTTGAACTTTCCGTCGGGTAAGCCCTCACGCTTGCTTATGTAAGTTATGACATCGCAGCGGAAGCCGTCTACCCCGAGGTCGAGCCAGTAACGGACGATGTCCTGTACCTCTTTGCGTACCTTAGGGTTATCCCAGTTGAGGTCGGGCTGCTTTTTGGTGAAGAGGTGCAGGTACCACTCGCCGCTTGCTTCGTCATATTCCCAGGCGCTGCCGCCGAAGCGCGAAGTCCAGTTGTTTGGCGGCTTTTTGCCGTCCTTGCCCTTGCCTTTGCGCCAAATATAATAATCCCTGTACGGGTTATCTTTCCCTTTTCTGGATTCAATAAACCAGGGGTGCTCGTCAGAAGTGTGGTTTACCACAAGGTCCATTATGAGCTTTATGCCCCGTTCGTGCATCCCGGCAACCATCTCCTTCCAATCCTCAAGGGTGCCGAACTCGTCCATTATGTCGCGGTAGTCCGATATGTCGTAGCCGTTGTCGTCGTTGGGGGACTTGTAACAGGGCGAAAGCCATACGGCGTTTACCCCGAGCTCCTTAAGATAGTCGAGCTTGGATATTATGCCCCTTATGTCGCCTACGCCGTCGCCGTTGCTGTCGCAAAAGCTGCGCGGATAAATCTGATAAATGAAAGCGTCCTTATACCATCTTGTGCGTATGCCGTCCATGCGCAAACTCCTTATATAATGCAAACAGTCCATTGAAATGGACTGTGAGCTTGATTGGGTGTCAGACGATAACGAAGGACCGCGGAAACCGCGGCCCGTTAACCGTTACAGCTTAGCCTCGTTGAGAAGGTCCCTCAACATTTTTGCTTCTTCTTTGGAGAGGGTGATACCCTTACCCATTCTGTCGCGGTTGGGCGACCATTCGCGAAGGTCGAATCTTGCCTCCCTGTCATTCCAGCTGATAAGATTCAGCTCTTTTGTCCAGCCCCTGCTAGATTCGCTCAAAACTCCGCAAGCTTCAACGATCTCATACTTTAGTTCCGGCATATTAAGGCCTCCTTAAATTTTAACATACAATATTGTATATTTTAAGTATACTATATACTATTTTAAGATTAAATACAAGTAATACGGCGAAATGTTTTACTAAAAATTTGCACTACGGCGGGAAGTCGGTGTCTCTTCCTTGAATTTATCTCTTTATAAACCTTAAGTCCTGCCCCTCGAGATTTATGCCGTAGGAATCGTTTTTGGAGAACAGCCTGGACGAAATACGGCTGCCGTAGCGGGAGAGGATTTGTGGGGATGAAAGGTTGGTCGTGACGCCCGTGAGCCTGGAATCGCGAAGCACCAAAAGCTCGTAAAGATAGGTTTCGGTGACATTGTTTCTGAAGTTTTCGGCCCCGAGGTCATCTATAACCAGAAAGTCCGCCTCGACAAGAGGCGAGAAGATATCGTCTTTTTCTTCTATGGGCGCCAAGTGGTATTTGAGGAAAATTTCGTTAATCTGCACGGCGTTGTAGAAAAGCACCCCAGCGCACTTCTTCATAAGCGCGTTAGCCAGTACGGACATCAGGTAGGTTTTGCCCGTGCCCTGCTCGCCGCTTATAAGCAGTATGCTGGACTTTATGTCGGGGAATTTCTCGGCGAATTTGGCGAGGATATTAGCGGTCGCGCGGTAGCGGGCGCGGTCGGCTTCGGGTATGAAAGAGTAGTCTATGGCGCCGAAATCGTCAAGCTCGGTGACAAGGGTGGAGCAGTTGCCTTTTATGAGGGTGTACGCCAGGGAGCGCACGCATCTGCACAGGTTGCCGTTTGCGTATCCCGTATCCTTGCACTCCATACAGTTGTAGGCGGGGGTGAGGGCGCCCTCGGTATACCCAAGTTCGGAAAGGCGGGAAAACAGCCTTTTTTCCGCAAGGGCTAAATCGTCGTAAAGGCTACCCAAATCTGCGTTTTGGAACCTCAATTTCGCGATCTTGAAGCGGATGGTATCCCTCTCGCTCTCGGCCTCTGCAAAGGCCTTATCCTTGCGGAGCTCGTCCATAAGGCGCTCGAACCTGAGCTCGTTCTCGAGGCGGTTGTTTTTGATTTGGGAAAGCGCGATTATCTCGTATTTGTTCATGGCTACACATCCAGGTTGTCGAGGTCTACCTCGTCGGGATTGACGAATACAGAGTCAAGCTGATCTCTTGTATAGTTTTGCTTGCGGTAGTCGGAGCGGGGGGCAGCCGGCTCTTTCTTCTGCCCGAGCGAAGAGAGGAAGCCTTGGGCTTCGTCGGGGGCGGTTATACCGCGCTCTTTGAGCATGGCGAGCAGCCTGTTGATTTCCGCCATCGGGAAGGATTTGCCCGCCGAGTGCCTTGCTGCGACAAGCACGGTTTCGTGGGGCATGCCCCAGGCTTCGACAAAGGTGCGGTAGAATTCGCGGTCGCGGTTGCTTACGGGCGAGGCGCTGGCCGCGGCGGCAAGGACTTCCTTTATAGAGGCGTCTATGGTAAGCTGCCTCGCGATGAAGGCCTCGACGCCTTCTTCGGTGAGAATCCCGAGTTTATAAAAGCGCTCGACTATGTCGTCTACGGCGTCCAAGGTGCGGATATTGCGCAGGAAGCAAAACCTCGATATGCCGCGCAGGGCATTTTCCTCGAAGCCCTTAGCAAGCCACGGAATGACATAGGTTTCGACGACGACATCGTAATTTGCGTAAAAGCTTCCGATGCCCGTGACGATGTCCTGGGCGAGCTTTTTGGTTTTTTCTTTGTTTTCGGCGTAATTGGCAACCTCCTGCGCCGAATAGGCGCCGGCGTTGCGCAGCTCTTCCATAACCGTTTCGAGCTTGTGCATGCCGCCTTTGCGCTTACAATAGCGGCAGGCGGTAAGAATGGCGTCCATATTGTAGCCGTAATCTTTTGTCCACTTGAGGTAAAGCTGCCTGTCCTCGATGGTGGGAAGCGAGCGGAGCCCGAGGGTTTTGAATATCATCCTGATATCCTCGCTGTTTTGCTCTAATTCGGCAATATGGGCGTTTACTTCGGCTTCGGTGGTTATGCCCTGCTTTGCCCAGTTATCCGCCACGGCGAGTATGTACGGCACGCCCACAACGCCTTTGACATCCAGGCAGTACCTTGCTATCATGAGCATGGCGTTGATTTCCATTTTATAGGCGCGCATAAGTTCTATGAAAGAGGCTAACTCGTTGGGCGTGAGCACGGTTTGGGGGAACAGCCTCGCCATCTCCTCGACGAAGGTCGAGTATTCGCGGGCGTTGTAGCGCACGACGGGGGTGAGAGGCGTTTTTACCGAGTTGTAGGTGATGGTTACGGGGTGGGTTTTGCTAATGCTTACGATGCCTTGCTCTTCCCAATATCTGAAAGCGGCGAGAACGCGCTCTTCGGTGAGCTTGAGCATGAGGGCTACTTTTTCTATCGAGTTGTCGGTCTGGCTGCCGTTCGCGGCAAGATAAAGCCCGTAAAAATACACCTTAATGTCGGTGGCATCTGCCGAAGGCAGATATCCGCCGAGAAAAACATTGTCCACGGGCGTGAAGCCGTTTTTAATGAAATCGCTGCCAAGTACGCAAAAACCCATAAATATGAAGCTCCTAAATTAAAAAATTACTATTGCAAAATCGCGTATATAGTTGTATAATGAAATGACTATATCCGAAGCATTTTGCCACATAAGTATAGCATAATTCAATGCGGTTGCCAACATAATTTTGGTGCGGAGAGCAAACATATTACCTATCGGGAGGAATGCATGAAATTAATCCATCTGGCTTACAAGAACATCGGCGGGCAAAGCAAAAGCATCGACTTTACCAGCAAGATTGCGGGCTGCATAACGGTATCTGAGGTTGCGGGACAATCGCTCGCGAACGCTCTGGGCCTCGCCCTTTACGGGGCGCAGGATGATTTCGGTGGCATCGCCTTCCCCGCGCAGGCCACGCTAAAATTCGCCATAGACGACGCACAATATACAATCGTAAGAAATTTTGTCCTCGAGGGAGGAGGCCCCAAAGAGGAAGCGGAGCTTTTAGACATAAGCGAAACCGAAACGATAGCCCAGGGCACAGAGGAAGTAAACAAATTCCTTGCCGATAAGTTCCTGGTGGGCAAAAGCGCGTTTGACAAGCTGTTTATAGCCGACCGCGAGGCGACTGCCGAAAGCCTCACAAAGGACGCCGCGTCCCGCGCGCAGTTTATATCCGGCATTATAAACGCAATTACTTCCCCGGCGGAAATTCTCGCCAAAGTAGAAATCCTTAAAGACAGCGAAAGAAAGTTAAACGGCCATATAGACGGCATACCCCCCGTTACCCGCAAGGGCGTGAAGGAACAGCAGACGCTTGTTGCCGCCGACAAGGTAGAGGTGGACACAATAAGAAACGACATAGCCGCCGTGCACGCCGCGATAGCGAGGGCGCGCCAGTACGAGGAGGACCTCGGAAGGCTTAACCTCGAGGCGGGCAACCTCGAAAAGCTTAAGGAAAAGAAGGCTGCCGTCGACAGCAACGCCTTGTTTCTGGCAAGGGCCCGCGAGGTCGCCGCGATAAGGGATATTTATACGCGCTACGACGGCGAGCGCGAGATTGCCGAACAAGTAAAGCGCGAATACGACGCAAAGAAAGCCGAAAGGGACGCCCTCGAGGCTAAGATAAAGGAAGGGGAGCAAAGCTCCAAAGCCCTCGAGCAGAAGTTTATCTACCACAGCGAGAAAACCGTCGAAATCGATAAGCAGCTGAGAGAGCTTCTGCAGCAGACCGCCAAGAACCCCGACGCGCTTAAGATAAACGAGATAATAGAGCATTATTATTCGGCAAACGCCAAGCAGATACAGGACCTTGAGGCAAAAAAGAAGTCGCTTGACACCGAGTATCAGGCGCTTAAGGACGCCTGCATAGAGCTTGAGACCCGCCGCGGCGAGCTCAAAAACACCGCCGAATACAAAAAGACCGTCGAGGACGGCGCCGTAATGGAAGCGAGCATCGCCCGCATCAACAAGGAAATTTCCGAGCTTGAGGCTTCCATAGCAAAGCACGAGAAAGAGCAGATATCCCTGTACGAGCAGAATATCGCCCAGACCGAGCGCATAAGGGAGTTCCAGGCCAAGTATAAGGAGTTGGATGCCGCCATCCGCAAGGACAAGGCTTCGCATAAGGAAGCCGTGGACGCCGTTATACTTTACGCCCAATCCATTTACGCAAAGCACATCATAGCCGCCGCCCACGAGGCCGAGATTAAGGCGGTAGACAAAAAGATAGCCAAGCTGAAAGCAACAAACGACACCTTCAGGCAGAAGAAGGAAGCCATCGCCCTGCGCAAGAAGGAAGTAGAGCTTCATATCGAAAAGCTGGAGATTAAGCAAAAGGCCCTTAACGACAAGCTTGCCGAGTACAGAGGGTTCAACAGGCTTAAGGATTACTCCGACTCCATAGAGTACGGCAGCCGTTGCCCCATTTGCGACTCTTTTGTGACAGTCAAGAAGGATATACCCGTAAAGGATACGGGGCTTCTCGAGGAGCAGCTGGGCATAGTTACCGCCGAAATAGAAAAGGACAGGCAGAGCATAGCCGAGGCGGCAAACTTCATACTGCAGTATGACTCCAACCTTTCGATAAGCGAGCAATACCTTGCCGCCCTCGAAGAGACCAAGAAGCAGAAGCAGGACGCCATAAACGCCATACTTGCCGAATTTGGCGCCGCAACCCTTGCCGACCTCTACGCAAAGACGCTTGCCGCGGCAGAGGAATCGACTAAGATTATCCGTAACCTGAGCGACTTCCACCAGGTTGACGCCGAGCTGAGAAGGCTTCAGGAAAACAACAATAACATCGTATCCGCCTACAACAGGCTTTCGCAGGAGTTACTGCCCGCCGAAAAGGAGAGGTTTGCCGCCCTGCACAAAGAGCTTGTGGAAATCGTGGCAAAATACGAAACCATACAGCCGGTGCTTAACGGCGAAAACGCCGAGGACTTGCTCGTAAAGCTTCAGATAGTCGAGAGAGAACTGGAGCGCACCGAAAGCGAGCTGGAAGAAAAGCAGATAAAACTTGCCGAGATAGCAGAGCAAAGGCAGGATACCGTAGACAAGCTGGCGGCAATACAGAACAGGATTACCCCCTTGCAAATAAAGAACAACCGTTACACCTACAAGCAGGTGGTGGTGAAATCTATTGCCGAAACCCTCAACAAGCTTCTTGACGAAAGGGAGCAGAACGAAGAGCAAAAAGAAATCGCAAAGACCAGGCTTGCCGGCGTGCGCAGGGTGATAGAGAAATACAAGGCAAGGCTTATCGAGCTGGATAAAGAGCTTGCCGGCCTCTGGGCCAAGGTTGAGGCATTTAACCTCGCGTCCGAGGGCGTATATAAGCCTTACAAAGAACGCTTCGCCGTGCTGGGCATAAACAGCAAGGCGGACCTCGACTCCCTTACCTTCTCCCCCGACGAGCTTGCCCGCAGGGAGAAAGAGGTTGAGGAATACAGGGAGGCCCTCGCCAAGGCGCAGAGCACCGTGGACGAGATTATCGCCCGCCTTAACGCCAACGAATCCTATTACAACGAGCGCGAGCAGAACATGGCTGCCCTCGAGGAACTAGAGGGCATACTGCAAAAGGCCGTCGTAAAGTATAACAACTCGCTTACAACGCTTGAGGAAATGGCTTCGGCGTACAACGAGCTTATAGAGAGCAACCGCAAGCTTTCGGCCCTGCAGGAGAAGCTGCGCGCCGCCGAGGAGATTCTATCCGCCGTAACCGAAAGCGGGGTAGACGCCGGCGCCTTCGCGGGGATTGTCATCGACAGGGCGGCAAAGAAGGTCGAAAGGTGGACTTCAGATAAGTATACCTTGCAAACCGGCGCCGACGGAAGGGTGTCGCTGTACAACAACCTTAAGGGCAAGATCGTAAGCCCCTCGAAGTACAACAAAGAGGAGCGTATGCTTGTTAACGCAGGGCTTTCGCTGGCCTTCTCGGGCGCGATAGCCGACATCATGGCGTTTGACCTGCCCCTCGCCGCCTCGGTAAGCGCCGACGAAACCGAGAAAACGGGGCTAAAGGTGCTGCTGGAGGCGGCTAAGGATAAGGAGCTTATCCTGATACCCGAAAACGCCGACCTGCTGTATAAAACAATCAGCAAAATAGCATAAATAATAACCAGATAAACATTATTTAATTAAGGCATCAAAAAGGCTGTATCGCGCCGGGATATTCTGGCGCGATATGGCCTCAAAAATTAATAAGAGGAGATACAATGGCCGCTGTTTTGGAAGTTAAAAACCTTACGAAGGTTTATCCGCGAAAAGGGCACAAAGATGGGCTGACTGCCGTAAACGATGTGTCCTTCCGGGTGAACGAGGGGGAGATTGTCGGGTTTATAGGGCCCAACGGCGCGGGCAAGACAACTACCATCAAGATGATTGCCGGGCTTGCCAGGCCCACCGCCGGCGAGGTGTTTATCTGCGGGCACTCGGTTACCCGTGACAGGGTGAACGCCATGAAGCATGTGGGAGGCGTCATAGAAACCCCCGATATGTACCCCGATATGTCGGGGCTTAAAAACCTTAATTACCTTGTTTCGCTTCACCCGAAGGAAACAATGTTAGATCCCTCTGACGAGAGGTTTTCCACCGTATCCAAAAAAGAGCTGGACGCGCAGAGGGTGGAGGATGTGCTCAAGATGGTCGGGCTTTGGGACAGAAGGGGCGACCAGGTGAGGAAGTACTCTTTGGGCATGAAGCAAAGGCTGGGCATAGCGCAGGCGCTTCTTAGCAAGCCCAAACTTCTTATTCTGGACGAGCCCGCAAACGGCTTAGACCCCGCGGGAATCAAGTATATAAGGGAGCTTCTTCGCCGCCTTGCCGACACATATAAGATAGGCATGCTTGTTTCCAGCCATCAGCTAAGCGAGCTTCAGCTTATGTGCGACAGGGTTATTATCATAAACAACGGAAAGATTATTGCCGAGAGGCGCATGGACGAGCTTTCCGCGGGCGAGTATAAGGGAGGGGCAAGGATAATTATCCGCGTCGACAGGCCCGCCGAAGCCGCCGCTTTGCTTAAAGAAAAGCTGGAAATCCAAGCCGAGGTTATAGGGGAAGAGCTTCGCGCGACGACATCCGCCGAAACTGCCGTAATAACCAAAGAGCTTGTTCTGGGCGGCTTTAATGTGTACGGCATCACGAGAGAGGAGATAAGGCTCGAGGATGTCTTTATAGACGCTACGGGGGAGGGCAGATAGATGTTTGGAAAACTGTATGCGGGCGAACTTAAAAAGATGTTCAGCCTTAAGACCGCTCTCATAATGATAGCTATTTTTATATTCGGCTTTGCCGTAATTACCATAGCTTTAAATTCATTTAAGGACCTGACGGTAGGCGCGATCGAGACCGACGGGCCCGAGGTGGATATTTCGATATGGGAAACCTTCAAGAGAAACATAAGCGAGGAGCAGGCAAAGGCCGAGCTAAATGTGCTTAAGGCGCAGCTTAAAGAGCTGGAAAAAGAAAAAAAGGATAAGGGCTTTACCTATTATATGGGCTTCCTTGCGGGCACCGACGGCATTTATAACTGCAAGAGCCAGATAGCCGTATATAAGTATATAATCGATAACGGGCTGTACAATCAGGATTTGTATTTTTATGATTCGGCGGTGTTCGCCATAGGCGGGCTGATTGACGAGAGCGCGACATCCTTTGCCTCTATGATGCTTGGCGTGTTTGCCTTTTTGCTTTCGGTGTACGCCCTGATAATCGGCTCGGGCGCATACGCCAACGAAATGCAGAACGGGACCCTGAAAATACTGCTTCTGAAGCCCATAACGAGAAATCAGCTGACATTGGCAAAACTTCTGGCCATGCTAACCATAGTCGTCGCGGCTGTTATGGCGGTGTTTGTGTTTATAACGGCGTTCAGCTATATTGCCTACGACGACCCGCTGGATACCATGTACTATGTGTTTAACGCCTCGAGCGTGTTTAAGGCGCCCGTATCCTTCCCGCTGTTTCTTGCCTGGCTGGATTTGCTGCTCGGCTCGCTGGCGTTCGGCATAATGGCCTTCTTCTTCGGCACCCTTATGAAGAAGAGGGTGTTCGGGTTTGTGTTTCCCTACGCATTCAATTTCGCGGCGACCATTGCCTCGTTGATAGGTATAGGCAGGTTCTGGATTACCAACACCGTGGCCTGGAGCGGCTTTTTCGGCATGGGCTCGGGGATTAGCACAGGAAGTAACTTCTTTATTAGTATGCCTTTGGCGATAGTCTACTTCGGCGGCATGATCGCGCTGTCGTTTGTGGTGTTTAACAGGCGTGATGTGGCGTGATTGAGCATGAAGTTTTATACTAAAGCGATAACAAGGGCCGCCTTAATCGGAGTGGTGTATTATGTGGCGACTGTTGCAATCCCAGCGATTTCTTACGGGGTGCTTCAGTTTCGGATCGGCGAGGCGCTTACCCTTCTGCCCCTCGTGTTTCCCGAATCTGTAATAGGGCTTACGATAGGCTGCCTGCTCGCGAATATCTTTTCGCCTTTCGGGTGGGCGGATATTGTGTTCGGCTCGCTGGCGACCCTTATCGCGGGGCTGCTTACGGCGATTATAGGCAAAAAGCTGAAGCTTGAAAGCTCGGATATCAAACCGCTTCCCGACGCGCCCGCGGGGGCCAAGCCTAAAACGGCAAAGCTTATCATAAAATGTATCATCGGCGCGCTTCCGCCCATTCTCGTTAACGCCTTCATGCTTCCGCTGGTGTGGTACCTTATGGGGTTTGAGGAGGTCTACTGGATAAACGCCGCCCTTATGCTTGCCACCCAATCGGGTACGATTTTAGTGATAGGCACGGCAATCATAGTCGCCCTGCAAAAGGCGGGGCTGCTTGAAAAATCGAAATTGTATTGACAATTTCGGCATAGTATAATATAATTTGTAGCTAATTAATTACCCATAATATACCAAGCTCTTTTTGAGCAGGAGGAAACATGGAAAAAACCATACCGCTGACACAACAAAAGTATGACGAGCTCACACAAAAGCTGAGGTATCTCGAAACCGTAAAGCGCACCGAGGTTTCGGAAGCCATTAAAGCCGCCAAAGAGTTCGGCGATCTCAGCGAGAACGCGGAGTACAGCGCCGCCAAAGACGCTCAGGAAAAGCTTGAGATAGAAATCGCAAAACTATCCGAAATTCTCGCCAAGGCATACCCCATCGATGTCAGCCTTCTTAACAACAAAACTGTCGCCGTGGGCAACTATGTTACCGTCCTCGATATGGAATTCGACGAGGAAATAAAGTATCAGATAGTTAGCAGCTACGAGGCGAGCAGCAGCGAAAACAAAATAAGCGACCAAAGCCCCATCGGCAAGGCGCTTATCGGAAGGTCTAAGGGCGAGGTTGTGATTTCCAAGACGCCCGGCGGCTCCTTACAGTTTAAAATTCTTGACATAAGCAAATAAATAGGTTGACAAATGGCTGAGGATCTTAGAACAAACATCGTCGAACAGGAAGAGGACATCAACGAAATTATTGCGGTGCGCCGCGAAAAACTCGCTAAGCTTAAGGCGGAGGGCAAAGACCCCTTCGCCATAACCAAATTCAATAAAGACGCCGACGCCGCGGATATCCTTAACAATTACCCCGCCTACGAAGGCAAAATCGTGCACATAGCTGGGCGCATAATGAGCCGCCGTATAATGGGCAAGGCAAGCTTTTGCCACATTCAGGACGGCACAAGCCTCATACAGCTTTACTTCCGCATAGACGCCATAGGCGAAGAGAAGTACGAGGAATTCAAGAAGCTGGACATAGGCGACATCATAGGCATAGAGGGCGAGGTATTCACCACCCACAAGGGCGAAAAGAGCGTAAAGGTGGACGATTATATCCTCCTTACCAAATCCCTGCTTCCCCTGCCCGAAAAATATCACGGGCTTAAGGATACCGACCTGCGCTACCGCCAGCGCTACCTTGACCTTATAATGAATCCCGAGGTAAGGGATACATTTATAAAGAGGTCCAAGATTATAACGGCGATAAGAAGGTATCTGGAAAACCTCGGTTTTATCGAGGTGGAAACGCCCATACTTAATACCATTCTGGGCGGCGCCAACGCCAGGCCGTTTATAACCCACCACAATACCCTCGATATCGATATGTATTTAAGGATAGCCCCGGAGCTTTACCTCAAGAGGCTTATTGTTGGCGGCTTCCTTAAGGTGTACGAGATGGGAAGGCTGTTCCGCAACGAGGGTATGAGCATAAAACACAACCCCGAGTTTACAAGCATCGAGTTGTACCAGGCCTACGCCGACTACAACGATATGATGGATATAACCGAAGAGCTGTTTAAGTACTGCGCCAACGAAGTTCTGGGCACAACCGAGATAACCTATCAGGGCACGCCCATAAGCCTAGGCGGCAAGTGGCGCAGGGTGACGATGGCAGACCTAATTAAAGAGCATACGGGCATAGACTTCTACGCCCACTCTATGGAAGAGATTCGCGCCAAAGCCGAGGCAATCGGGGTAGAAATTCCCGAGGGCATGAGCTGGGGCAACGCCATGTATACCATCTTCGACCAGAAGATAGAAGAGCACCTCATACAGCCCACCTTTGTTATAGATTACCCCGTAGAGGTAAGCCCCCTCGCGAAGCGCAAACCCTCCGACCCCAGGCTTGTAGAAAGGTTCGAGTTCTTTATCTACGCCCGCGAGATGGGCAACGCATTCAGCGAGCTTAACGACCCCATCGACCAGAAGGCAAGGTTCGAGGAGCAGGTTAAGGCGAGAGCCGCCGGCGACGAGGAAGCCCAGATGATGGACGAGGACTATGTAAACGCTCTCGAATACGGGCTGCCGCCCACAGGCGGGTTGGGGATAGGCATAGACCGTATGGTTATGCTGTTTACGGACAGCTACTCCATAAGGGATGTCCTCCTGTTCCCCACAATGAAACCAAAGGCATAGATGAAAACGCCTCTAAACGACGCCGTAAAGAAATATTTGAATCATACTTCGTTTCATACCCCCGCTCATTGCGGGGTTATTTCGCTTACGGATATTACCGAGCTATCTTACAGCGGCAACCTTTTCGCCGGCGGCGGGGTGATACAGGAGAGCGAAAGGCTGGTATCCGAAGCCTACGGCGCGGAGCAAACCTTCTTTGTGACTTCGGGCGCGACAACCGCCTTGCACGCCGCTATGGCGGTGTTTGAGGGCGAATGTGTTTTGGTTTTCGGCAGCGCCCATAAGTCGGTGTTTTCGGGGCTGAGGCTGTTCGCGGGAAGCGGATATTACATGAACGATATAGAAGGGCTTGAGGGCGCTTTGAGGGATATTAAGCCCTCGGCTTTGGTCGTGACTTCTCCCGATTATTTCGGCAATACCCTCGATCTGGAATATATAAAAGGGCTTTGCGAGAGTTGCGGGGCGGCGCTTATAGTAGACGCCGCGCACGGCTCGCACTTTGCTTTTTGTGACAGATTGCCCGTTTCGGCGACCGGATACGGCGATTTGGTTATCCATTCGTTGCACAAGACCATGCCCGTGATGACGGGCGGGGCGCTTCTGCATTGTAAAAGAGAGTACGCCGAAAGGGCTGCATTTGCCCTCAGCGAGATACATACCACCAGCCCCTCTTACCCCGTTATGTTGAGCATAGAGTCCGCCGTGGCAGTTATGTCGGAGGAAGGCGGGAAGCTGTGGCGCGGCGTCATAGATAAGGTCGCGGGGTTCGCAAAGGCTTTGCCGTCGCCTTATGAGGTAGTAAAAACCGACGACCCGACAAGGCTTGTTATAGCTTCGCCGTATGACGGGGCCGAGGTTTGCGCCGGGCTTGAGAGGCGGGGCATCTTCGCCGAAATGAGCTACCAAAACAAGGAGGTGTTTATCGTTAACCCGTATAACGCCGATAAGCTGCATTTGCTTGGCGGGGCGCTTTCGGAGATAAAGGGGTTAAAGGAATATAACGAGGCAACAGCCCCTCCGATTTATAAAGCCCCTCGGAAACTGTTATTGAAAGCAAGTTATGAGCTTGCCGCGGCGGGGGGCGCCGCTGGCAGGGTGTTATACAGAGAAATAGGGTATTATCCTCCGGGTGTGCCGCTTTACCTTCCCGGGCAAGAGCTGGATGAGCGTGACGCCGCCTTTTTGCAGTCTAAGGGCAAAATGCTTTTCGGTCTTGATAACGGGCGGGTTTATGTGGTATCATAAATTGAAGTCCTGTCGGACGAAAAACTGGCGGGATAACTTGGAGCGATAAATACCGATAGAGATAGATTTTCGGAAATTTAATATTTTTGAATTTGATTGCCCAATCTTTCTTTACGCGGGTTTATCGGTGACGGAGGTTTGCCGTGCGCGGTAAATTCATTACATTCGAGGGCTGCGAAGGCGTGGGGAAGTCAACCCAACTCAGGCTCTTAAAGGATTATCTGGAAAAAACATCACAGCCCGCCATCTTCACGAGGGAGCCGGGCGGCACCGAGGTCGCCGAAACGGTAAGGAGCCTTATCCTTAACAGCGGGTTTGAGATTTCGCCTTTGGTCGAGGCGTACCTTTTTGCTTCGGCGCGCGCCGACCACATCGAAAAGGTAATAAAGCCTGCTCTCGAGAGAGGGGAAATTGTTATCTGCGACAGGTTTTTGGACAGCAGCATTGCCTATCAGGGCTTCGCGAGAGGCTTAGGAGTAGAGAAGGTTTTGGATATAAACAGGGAAGCGGTTGCGGGCTGCATGCCCGACTGCACCATCTTTATAGATATGCACCCCGCCATGTCATGGCGCAAGCAAAACGGCAAAACCGTGGCCAACGACCGCATCGAAAACGAAAGCCGCGAGTTTCACGACAAGGTTTATTCGGGTTTCAAGGAGATGGCGGCAAGGGAAAGCCGTTTTGTGCCTATAATACCCAGCGCCGACAAGCTGGAGACTCACGCAAAAATAATTGCGGCGCTTAAGGAAAGAGGGATAATAGCCTAATGCTCGACAGGCTCATAAAGGAAAGCGGCGAATATAAAAGTTTTGTCACCCGCGAAAGGGACAACCTCTCGCACGCTTACCTTGTGTTGGGCGCCGATACCGCGGTGAGGCAGATTTATATAAAAATGCTTGCCGAAAACATACTTTGCGGCGAAAAGGGTTGCGGCGAGTGCCGCGTCTGCCAGAAGGTCTGGGCGGAGAGCCACCCCGACATAAAGGTCCTTAATAAGGAAGAAAAGGTGAAGGTAGACGATATCGAAAAGTTTATAGACGATGTTTACCTTAAGCCCTGGGAAAGCGACATCAAGCTGTATTTTATAGATAACGCTGAGAATCTAAACCCCGCCGTGCAGAACAAGCTCCTTAAAATTTACGAGGAGCCGCCCAAAAGCGTGGTTATATTTTTGCTCGCGGGAAGCCAGGGCATGCTGCTTCCCACCATAGTTTCGAGGGCCAAAAAGATTTACCTTCCCTCCTTTTCGCCCAAGCAAATCTATGATGAGCTTGTGGGCGAGGGGTACCCCGCCAGGACGGCGGAGACCGCCTCGGCGCTGTCGGGCGGAAGGTTCGACAGGGCTTACCTGTTTGCCTCGGACGAGGGGCACAGCGCGCTGTATGAGGCCTGCTTCGATACCCTCTTAAAATGCAAAACCTCCAAAGATATACCACTTTTTACGGGAAAGGCGATGTTTTCCAAAGAAAACCTGCCCGCAACGCTTGATATATTGGAGGTTATACTTTACGATGTAATGGGAATAGTGTCGGGAAGCGGGAATCCGCTGGCGGCGCACAACCGTGAATATGACTTACGGGAGATAAGTAAGGGTTTCAGCCCCGGCGGGGCGGCAATGGCCCTTCTCTCCCTGAACAAAGCCCGAAGGATGCTTGCCTCTTATGTTTCGGCGGCGGGCATAGCGGACACAATCTTATTTGAAATATTGGAGGCTAAATACAAATGGCAATAGTAGTGGGAATTAAGTTCCGCACAGGACAAAAGATATATTATTTCGACCCTAACGGTATAGAGTTCAAAGAGGGCGATAACGCCGTCGTCGAGACGGCGCGCGGCGTCGAGTTCGGCAAAGTCGTTTTCGGCAACAAAGAGGTAAAGGAAAGCGAGACCGTCCAGCCCCTGAAGCCCGTAATCCGCAAGGCGACGCCCAAGGATATCGAGCAACACGAGAAAAACCTCGCCGAGAGGGAGCGGATTATCGGCATAGCCGTCGAGAAGGTTAACGCGCGCAACCTTCCCATGAAGATCGTGGACGCCGAGTACACCTTCGACCGCGCCAAGGTTATCATATACTTTACGGCGGAGTCGCGCATAGACTTCCGCGAATTGGTAAAAGAGCTCGCCTCGGTGTTCCACCTGCGCATAGAGTTAAGGCAGATATACGAGCGCGAGGATATCAAGCTGCGCGGAGCGCTTGCTCCCTGCGGCAGGCCGTGCTGCTGCACCACCTTCCTGCAGGATTACGAAAAGGTGAGCATAAAGATGGCAAAGCTGCAAGGGCTTTCACTTAGCCCCAACAAGATTAGCGGCTACTGCGGGAAGCTGATGTGCTGCCTGCGCTACGAAAACGAATACTATCAGGAAACCGCCAAGAAGATGCCCAAGATAGGCTCGGTGGTGACTACCCCCGAAGGAAAGGGCACGGCCGTGGGCGTGGATTTTTTAAGGTGCCAGGTTAAGATAAGATTCGAGGGCGAGGACGGCGGCGTCGAAATTAAGAACTACCCCCTATGCAAACTCATCGTCGACAAAGAGCAGCTGATAGACGATATCAAGGCCGAAATCGAGGACGAAGCCTTCTCCGATAAGGAAGGGCAAGATTAGCCAAAAAAGAGTGAGCCCGTCGGCTTTTTCTATTGACAAAATCGCCCGTTCGGTGCTAAAATACTCATAGCTTTTAAAAAGAAAGCATAACATTTCATAAGGAGAGATAAAATGGCATACCAAATCAATAAGGACACTTGTATTGCTTGCGGCGAATGCGCTGACGCTTGCCCGGTAGGAGCTATCGCCCCCTGCGACGACAAGTACGCGATCGATGCCGATACCTGTCTGGATTGCGGCATTTGCGAAGGTACCTGCCCCCAGGAAGCTATTTCCCAGGCATAAATAGATACCGCTGCACCATGGAGGCTGTCTTGCGACAGCCTTATTTTTGTTTTACGATGACTTTAAGGAAAAAGGCCAAAACCCTGTACCAAACCGCCTCCGAAAAACTGGGACATAAAGGCGAGGAAGCCGTTTACCGCTACTACATAGGCGAGGCGATAAAGGAATGCGAAGGGCGCGAGGACGCCTTTTTTTCCGTTTCTCATTATTTTCAGGCGTACAATAAGGACAAGCGCGCCGCCCTAAATAAGAAAAAGATGTCGCACGCGAGGATTTCCGCCGAAGAAATCCCCGCCGTCACGCAGCTGTTTACGCCCCCGCACCTTGCCGAGTACATAATACAAAACTCGCTGGGGCGGTATCTGTACGAGTGCGGCATAAGCCTCGATTTGCCCTACGCCGACGGGCTGAGACCAGAGGATTTCGGCAAGCGTAAAAAGGATATAAGGGAGATTCGAATATTAGACCCCGCCGCGGGTACGGGCAACCTCATTTACCCCGCCGCCCGCCTTATGAAAAAGGCGTACCTTAAGCTCGGGTACGGCGAGGGCGAGGTTAAGGGGCTTCTGGCAACCAATTTTATCGGGCTGGATATTGACGGCAGGGCCTCGGAGCTTGCTAAGTTTCTTCTTAAGAGAGAGTTCGGCGCCGATTTTGACATCGTTACACTTAAATCCTTCGAGCCCTCCTCAATCGAAAACTATAAGAAGTGGAAGGGTGTTTACGAGGGGCTTTTGCTGCTGGGGGAGCGGGGCACGGTGTCAATCTTCCCTCAGAAAGAGGTTGAGGAAATACAAAAATCCTTCTCCGACGGGGCTGATGGCGGCGTCTTAAAAACTCTTTCGATATTTAATTCAAAATATGATATTATATTAATGAATCCGCCCTACCTTGCCTCGTCGGACTGCGGAAAGGGGCTTTTGGGCTTTATAAAAAAGCATTTTGCCGACTATAAGGCTGACCTCTTTGCCGTGTTTATAGCGAGATGCCTCGGTATGCTGGATAAGGGCGGGTACATGGGCGTCGTTTGCCCCTTCAACTGGATGTTTACAAGGCAGTTCGGGGGGCTGAGGCGGCTGATACTTTCCTCGTCGGACATAATGAACCTTGCCATGCTTCCCGCCGACGATTACAAAGAGGCGGTTGTATACCTCTCCTGTTTTGTGGTTTCGGGAAAAAAAGAGGGAGTAAAGGGAAGCTATATAAAGATAGAAAAGGGCGCGGACAGCAATCAAGCCCTTATAAACGGCGGCAAAAGATACATGGTTGACGCCTCGAGATACCAAAACACCCCGTATAACGGCATAATGTTTTGGGTAAGCCAAAGATTCATAGACAACTACCGCTCGGGCAGGCTGGCGGATGTGCTGGAGATAAGACAAGGGCTTGCCACCGGCAACAATAAGAAGTACCTTAAAAAGATAAACGAAGTCCCCGCAGGCGAGCTGGTTGCGGACGCCGTGAGCACAGAGGACTTCGACAACAAAGGCGGCGTTTACGCCCCCTACAACAAGGGCGGGCAGTACCGCAAATGGTTCGGCAATATAGAATACGCCATCCGCTTCGATAAACATGCGAGGGAGGAGCTTTCTAAATCGGGCAACCGCCTTCCCTCCAGAGCGTATTACTTTAAGCCCTGCGTTACCTGGACGCTGGTATCCTCCAAAGGCCATTTCGGGGCAAGGCTAAGCTCGGGAAGCCTTTTTGATGTGGGCGGCTCCTGCGGATTCCCCAAAAAGGAAGGGGATATTTATGTCATTCTGGGCTTTCTTTGCAGCGTTGTGGCGACTGCGTACCTAAACGCCCAGAACCCCACGATAAACTGTCAGGTGGGGGACATAAAGAATCTGCCGTACATAGAGCCATCGGACGGGCAAAGGGCGAGAATAGAGCGGCTTGTAAAGGAGAATGTCGAGATCGCACGCGCCGACTGGTTCGGCGAGGTTAGCGCGGAATCCGCCAAAGAAAACTTCCTAAAAATGAAAAGGAACGAAGAGGAATTAAACGAAATCTTTATAAAGATATACGGGCTGGAGGGCGAATTAAGCCCCGATGTGCCCGACAGGCTTATAACATTAAAATATAAATAGGAGTAAGGTTATGAAAGTAAGACCATATCAGCCCAAGGATTTTTATAATTGCAGGGATATCTGCTATGTGACATCACACGGCTTCGAGAAGCCTAACTACAAGAAGGCTCTCTGGTATATGTATTGCGATTATTACCTGCTGCACGAAAGCGACACCTGCTTTGTCGTCGTAAACGACAACGACGAGGCGATAGGATATATACTCTGCGCAAAGGACTATAAGGAGTATAAAAAGAAGTTCAGGCGCTATTATATGGGCGCCCTTCGCAAGGTTTCGCCCAAGCACTGGTTTATGCACTTTGTGACATACTTCTATATAACCCCCGTCTCCCGCAAGTACCCCGCCCACCTGCATATAGACATAAAACCCGAGGGGCAAAGAAAAGGGCTGGGCACAAAGCTTATGGACGCCCTTGTGGCAAGGCTTAAAGAGCTGGGCGTGAAAGGCGTGCATCTCGGGGTTGCCGCATCCAACGAAAAGGGCGTAAACTTCTACCGCAAGTACGGTTTCAAGGAATATAAGAAGGGCTTCGGCAGCATTATCTTCGCCCTTGACATACACTGATAGGGTTTGTTAAATATTAAAGCCTTCCGATATCGGAAGGCTTTTTGCAATGCTTATATATATGGATATTAATAGAGGCTTTATTTGATTACGCCGCCACCTAGGCAGTCCCTCCCGCTGTATATTACGGCAAACTGCCCGGGGGTGATGGCGCGCACGGGTTTGTCGAACACGATGCGGACGGTTTTTTGGCCGAGCAGGTAGGCGGTCGCGGGCAGAAGCTCCTGCCTGTGCCTGGTGCGGGCAAGCACGCGCTCGCCGTCGGAGATTGCCCTGCCGATAAAGTTGAAGTTTTCGGCTATGAGTTCGCCGCGGTAGAGCTCGGGGCACTCGCCCTGGTTTACATATAATATGTTGTTATATACATCCTTATCTATAACATAGTACGGCTCGCCGTTGCCTCCCCCGCCAAGGCCGAAGCCCTTGCGCTGCCCTATGGTATAGTAGAATACGCCCTTGTGCCTGCCGACAGTTTTGCCGTCGAGGGTCTTGATGTCGCCTTCTTTCATGGGCAGGTATTCGGAGAGGAATTTGCGGAAGTCGCGTTCGCCGATAAAGCATATGCCCGTAGAATCCTTTTTTTCTGCCGTGGCAAGCCCGTGGGCGGCGGCAAGCCTTCTTACCTCGGGCTTTTCTATTTCGCAAAGGGGGAAGAGGACATTATGAAGCTGTTCGGCGGTGAGTTGGTTAAGAAAATAAGTTTGGTCTTTGTTTTCGTCCTTGGCGCGGTAGAGTATGGGCTGCCCGTTTTCGGTGCGCACACCCGCGTAGTGGCCAGTGGCGACATAATCGGCGCCCAGCTTAAGGGCGAACTCCTTGAACGGCCCGAACTTTATCTCGCGGTTGCATAGCACATCGGGATTGGGCGTGCGGCCCTTTTTGTACTCGTCCAGGAAATAAGAAAAAACGCGTTCCCGGTACTCGCGCGAGAAATCCACAGTATAATATGGTATATCTAATAAGGCGGCGACGCGGCGGACATCGGTGTAATCCTCCTCGGCGGTGCAAGCGCCATTGGGATCCTCCTCACGCCAGTTGAGCATAAAAAGCCCGATTACCTCGTAGCCCTGCTCCTTTAGCAATAGGGCGGCGACCGAGCTGTCTACGCCGCCGCTCATGCCCACCACTACTTTCTTTTTCATCTTTCTTGTGCCCTTTTGACAACACCTACACCATATGTAGGCAACATTTTTAGTTTTACCAAATTTTGAGGTTTAAGATTAGTATTTTCGGTTGACAATTTGTTGGTGAAATTATATTATGTAATTCCCAACTCGGTTAGCGATTCTGGTGTACCCGAAAGGATTCGAACCTTCGGCCTTCAGAGTCGGAGTCTGATGCTCTATCCAACTGAGCTACGGGTACAGGACTTAATCATTATAGATTATGGCCGACAAAATTGCAAGAAATGCGTATATAAATAACCGACGATTTTTTTTGCAACAAGTTGTAAAAAACGGTTGACAATAAAATCAGAAAGTTATATTATATAAAGGCTGTCGCCCGACGCAGGGCAGCGGCAAGAACCTTGAAAACCGAACAGACGAAGCAAGAAGCGAATTAAAAGTTTGGGCGCCATAAGTGGTGCTTAAACGAAAGCCAGTTAATTACTTTGAGGAATTAACGCTGCTTGGTTAAATAAGA